>Ga0302197_10000159_pt1 | contig 65758 bp, 61 predicted proteins | sample II_Bog_N2_1_FD_193526 | JGI IMG/M metagenome (GOLD analysis project Ga0302197, IMG submission 193526) | Peat permafrost microbial communities from Stordalen Mire near Abisko, Sweden - II_Bog_N2_1 | ecosystem: Environmental > Terrestrial > Soil > Wetlands > Peat | place: Sweden: Abisko... | reverse complement strand
AAGACATGGAGCTCGGGGAACGGGTTGCGGTAGGCGAAGGTGTCGAGTCCTGCGCCGAGGACGATGTATTGGGTGACGCCGCGAGCGACGGCGAGGGCGAGCTGATCTTCAGTGAAGCGGCTGCGGGCGGCCATGAAGCAACGGAAGTCCTGGGCGACGGGATGGCAGGCGCGCTCGAGATCGCGTGTGTTGCCTTCGGCGACGAGGGGAAGCGCGATGGGGTCGTCGAGGACGCGGGGCTGCTCCATGAGTTGGTGAGCGGCACGGCGGATGGCGACGCGGAGGGCGGTTCGGCTGGGCTGGCCGTGTTCCATGAGTTTTATCGTAATTGGCGGTGCCGTCGGATCTGGCGGCAGGGATGCCGCCAGTACAGCCGGCTGGGAAGCCGGCGCTACAGTCCATGCTGGAAGGCGGCGCTATAAAATCCGGCATCGCGCGACAATTTACGGCATCGTGTGGGGAATGCAAGCTAGGATCAATCGCATGACATGGATTGGATGGGCGTTGCTGTCTGCGTTGTTTGCTGCCGCGACGGCGTTGCTGGCGAAGGTTGGCGTGGCGCATGTGGACTCGAACCTGGCGATGGCGCTGCGGACGAGCGTGGTGGTGGTGTTTGCGTGGGGGATTGCGCTGACGGTGGCGCGGCCGGCGGGGGGGGGCGGGCTGGGGGGGGAGGTGCGGGGGCTGGATGCGAGGACGGTGACGTTTTTGGCGCTGTCGGGGTTGGCGACGGGGCTGTCGTGGATCTGCTACTTCAGGGCGTTGCAGATGGGGCCGGCGTCGCGGGTGGCTCCGCTGGACAAGCTGAGCGTGCCGCTGGTGATGGTGTTTGCGTGGCTGCTGCTGGGAGAGAAGATGACTCCGGCTGTGGTGGCGGGAGGGCTGCTGATTACGGCGGGGGCTGTGGTGATGGCGCTGGCGTAAAAAGGTGGGTTGGGATTCGCGAGGAGACCATTGGAGAGTAACAATGGTGGAGGGAAGAACCATAAAGGACTAGAAGCTTTAAAAGACTATAGATATCCCAGGTTAGCTCGACCGCTGCGCGGTCCTTGCGAACCCTGGGGCACCCCGGAACCTTAGGGCCCGTGGCGAATCTGGTGAACACAAAGGTAGACGATGACGAACGAGAAGAAACAAACACGGCGGATTGTGCTGACGGGATTCATGGGCTCGGGCAAGAGCACTGTGGGGCCGCTGCTGGCTGCGCGGCTGGGGTGGAGATTTGTGGATGTGGACGACGTGATTGAGGCCGAGGCGGGGACGAAGATTGCAGAACTGTTTGCGCGGCATGGGGAGGCGGCGTTTCGGCAGCGCGAGCTTGAGGCGATTGCGAAACTGGTAGAGGCGGAAGAACTGGTGCTGGCGCTTGGCGGGGGGGCGATTGAAACAGAGTTGAATCGGACGCTTCTGCTGGGGAGTGCAGGCACGCTGCTGGTGCATCTCGATGTGGAGTTGGAGACGACGCTGAAGCGCTGCGCGGGAACCGAGGAGACACGGCCGATTTTGGCGGACCGTGCGAACCTGGCGACGCGGTATGAGAAGCGGCTACCGCTTTATCGCGAGGCGCATTTGTCGATCAGGGTGGATGGGCTTACGCCGGAAGAAGCGGTGGAGGCGATTGTGGGGGCGGCGGGGGGCGTGGGGCGGGAGAGCTAGCCTTCGTCAGAACGGGCTTGCTCGTCCTTTTAGCCGCGGCCTTCGCGTTTTTCCGCTTGAGCCCACAATATCAAAAACAGATTTCGATAGGTCCGCTTAATGCAATCGTGGCAGCGAACCGGGACCATCAGCAACGGAAGCATAAAGAAATCCTGAGCCTGCCAGCGGGATGTGCGGATGTTGGTTGAATCGCAAAATTGACATCTCATCGGTGACCCACCTCAAGGGGAAGAGATTGACTTGAATGCGCAGGTAATGCCGTAATTGACCGGCAGTCGAAGCAGAGCGAGACTTTCCACAGGCATTGACTGTTTACCTCCTTGCCGCATCTGACCCTGAATCTAGGCTCTTTGAGCTTGAGAAAATGTTCAAAACTGAACAAACCTCCTAGCGGATCGTTACCCGGAGGTGTGAATTCACCGGACGGAAACGCGTGGAGACACAATACCCTTTTCAGCTTTCGATACAACAAAGCTTCACCAAATAATGCGCAGGCGGAGCACTGAACGACGTGCCGTTTTGGGCGGGTGGGGGCTCGCTCGGATCAAGTACCGGCGCGGCGTGGGATTGGACAGATGTGGTGCTTGGTATGATCGAAGGAGTGCTTTGCGGCGGCGTACTGGGCCGAGCGGAGCCGATTCGAGGCTTCATCCTTTCATGACAAACATCTCTCAAGCGGCGGTTGCGGGCGAGCTTGCTGCGACGCCGGCGGCTGATTCCGGCCACCCCGTGGGACATCCGGCTGGGCACGAAGCGCACCCGCTGGGACACGAAGCGGGCCATCTCATCGACGGCCACGGACATTTGCATGTGCATGCGCCAAGCCCTGGGGCGACGGCGACGCTGATCCACGACCTGCGAGAGCTGTTCAAGGTGAAGGTGGTGGGGCTGGTGCTGGTGACCGGATGGGGCGGGTTTTACCTGGGGTCGATGCAGTCGGGAATATCGAGCATGCAGCGAGGGCTGCTGGAGGCGCTGCTGGGGATCGGGATGGTTTCAGCCGGCGCGGGTGCACTGAACGAGGCGCTGGAACGCAAAGTTGACGCGAAAATGACGCGGACGGCGAACCGGCCGCTGGCGTCGGGGCGGTGGCCGCTGGCGTCGGGAATCGTGGCCGGTCTGGGCGCGCTGGGACTGGGCGCGGTGTGGCTGCTGCTTTATACGAATCCGCTGACGCTGGCGCTGGCGCTGCTGACTGCGTTTACCTATGTGGCCATCTACACTCCGCTGAAGCGGGTGACGGCGCTGGCAACGTTTATTGGGGCGTTTCCGGGGGCGGCGGGACCGCTGCTTGGATGGACGGCGGCGCGCGGGCGGATTGAGTGGCCGGGCGTGGCGCTGTTTGCGATTTTGTTTGTGTGGCAGTTTCCGCATTTTATGGCCATCTCGTGGATGTATCGCGACGAATACGCGAAGGCTGGAATCAGAATGCTTCCGGTGGTGCAGCCGGATGGATGGTCGACGGTGGCCGAGGCGTTGGCGTTTGCGGTGATCATGATTCCGGTTAGCCTGACTCCGTGGTGGCTGGGGACGGTGGGGATCTGGTACGCGGTGCCGGCGGTGCTGCTGGGACTGGTGTACCTGGCGTACACGATCCGGTTCGCAGGGATTTTGAAGGCGAAGTCGGACGCGGAGAGCCGGATGCTGGCGCGCGATCTGCTGAAGGTGAGCGTGCTTTATCTGCCGCTGCTGTTCACGACATTGATGCTGTGCGCGACGGCGAAGGGGTAAGAGCTTTAAAAAGAGTCGACGATTCGGGAAAACCATCCCTCGTGGGCTAAAGCCCGAAGAGTTTTGCAACGTTTGCGGCACGACTAAAGTCGTGCCCTTTCAAAACCAGGCCTCCGCAGCAGGACTCAAAAGGAAACGTATGACGACGGCAAGCAAGACAAGACCAAGTGGGGCGAAGCAGGGCGGCACGGGTGCGGCGATTGCGGCGATTCTGGTGATCAGCGCGGCGGCTTCGGCGTTTCTGTTCTGGCTGATCTATGTGCATCCGGCGGCGGCGACGAGCACGCAGTATGCGTTTTTGCCGGCGCTGAACGCTGTGCTGAACGGGCTGGCAGCGACGGCGCTGCTGATTGGGTACACGTTTATTCGCGGCAAGCGGATCGCGGCGCACCGGGCGGCAATGATGACGGCTTTTGGATTTTCGACGCTGTTTCTAGTGAGCTACATTGCGCACCACGCGCTGCATGGGGATGTGCGGTATCCGCTGGGCGCGGCATTCCGTGGGCCTTACCTGGCGCTGCTGGCAAGCCATATTCTGCTGGCGGTGGTGGCGCTGCCGCTGGTGCTGGTCACGTTTTTCTTCTCGCTGACGGGGCGGATTCCGCAGCACAGGAAAATCGCGCGCTGGACGTTTCCGATCTGGCTGTATGTGTCGGTGACCGGCGTGATCACGTTTGTGATGCTGCGACTGGCGCAGGGGTAAGGGATGGCGACTGAGCACATTGAAACGAGGAACGGGTCCGGCGGCGGGCCGGCATCACCACTGCCCGGCGACGGGACGCGCGAGCTGCTGCAGTGGGGCGGGACGATTCTGGGCTCGGGGCTGGTGGCGCTACTGCTGCTGGTGACGCTGCTGGGGGGCTATACTGCGACCGGGGCGAGCACAAATACAGGTTGGTTTGCGCTGGTGATCGCTCTGGGGTGCATTCCGTTCGGGGCCCTGCTGCTGGGGCTGGGCGTGGCCAAGTGGTTCCGACGGCGCGGGCTGGAGCGGGAGCGACGCTAACACTGGAACCTGTGGTTTTCTGCTATTCTTTCCCATTACAGGAGCAACACAGATGGCAAGAAGCGTTAACAAAGTTACGTTGTTGGGCAATGTTGGCAAAGACCCGGAGATTCGTTCGACTCCGAGCGGCGTGATGGTGGCATCCTTCAGCATCGCCACCAGCGACCGCCAGAAGGACGCCCAGGGCAACTGGCAGGACAAGACGGAGTGGCACAACCTGAAGGCCTTCAATCGCACCGCTGAGATTGTGCGCGACTATGTAAAGAAGGGCGCGAAGCTCTACATCGAGGGCAAGATTACGACCAACACCTGGGACGACAAAGAGTCCGGCCAGAAGCGGTACAAGACGGAGATCCTGGTGAATGAGTTGGTGCTGCTCTCTGGCCGTGAGGATGGCGCGAGCGGAGGCGGTGGATACAGCCGTGGGGCAAGTTCGACGGGGGCCCCGGCGGCGAACTACGATCAGAGGCCGCAGAACAGCGCCGAGGATTTCACGCAGTCGGCGGAGATCTCGGACGACGATATACCGTTCTGAAGAAGAGATCAGGTTTCAGAGATGAGAGATCAATCGCAGCCCAAAGCCGGCGAGTGCAGTAGAGTGCTGGGCATCAGGGATTGAATTGCGCCGAAAATGCTGCCGCCTCCGGACAGGCGGCGCTCATCAGAATCTGAATTCATAGACCAGCGATTGACGGACCCGAGATGCAGGTATAGGCTCTCGCTGTGCCTGAAACTCGAAGCGGAAAAAGAGTGATGAAAACCACAGTGCTTGAAGATGCGATACACCCAGGGTCCGCGGCTGAACTGAGGCGGCATCTCTTTTACGAGACGTCGCACTCCCCTGCTGTTACCGACCTGGTAGGTTACGAAAAAGCCAAAGAGATTGTTGACTTCTGCTTTATCGCCAACCCGTACTATCCGACGCCGGGAATGCTGGAGGAGATGCAGCGGAGTTTCCCCAACCTGATCAAGTCGTATCCGTCGAGCAACCCGCTGATGAGCCAGCAGCACCTGGCATCGGTGCTGGGTGTGGACGCGGAGCGGCTGATTATCGGAAACGGCGCTACTGAGCTGATTTCGCTGATCGATATGACGCTGATCGACCGGATCGCGGTGCCCATTCCGACTTTTGGCGAATACATCGAGAAGATGAAGGATCATCGCAATGCAGAGCTTTACCAGCTTGATCCGAACAACGGCTATCAACTGGACCTGGATGAATATCGCTTCTGGGTGCACAAGAGAAAACTCGAGTCTCTGCTGGTGATCAATCCGGGCAATCCGACGGGGCAGTTCATTCCGCTTGAAGAGATGGTGGAGTTCCTGCACAAAGCGCGGGATTTGCAACTGGTGATCGTGGATGAGTCGTTCATCGATTTTGCCGGAGAGACGGTTCCCAGCCTGCTTCCGATAGCGGACCAGTTTACGAACCTGCTGATTGTGCGCAGCATGAGCAAACACTGCGGCATCCCTGGTCTCCGCCTGGGGTATTGCTACAGCGCGAATCTTTACATCCTGAATCGACTGCGGCGCTATGTGCCGACGTGGAACTTGAACACGCTGGCGCAGTATTTTCTTTCCCTCTTGCCAGCGAATGATGCCGACTATCACGAAGGGCGCAAGCGGCTGATCGGCGACGTTCGCCGTCTGTATGAAGAATTGCGGACCGTTCCGATAATAGAGGTTTATCCGACGGGCGCCAATTTCCTGCTGTTCAAGATTCTCAACGGCATGAACGCCACCGAGCTTCAGACCACGCTTCTGGAAGAACACGGGATGTACGTTCGCGACTGCTCGAACAAACTCGGCATGGACGCGTTTCACGTCCGCGTCGCCTCGCAAGGGCGCGAGAAGGACGCGCGGCTGGTGGGAGCGCTGAGGACATTGTTGCAATGAGTCGTCGGGTAGTTGTAGTCGTCGCCAACCAGGACACGCGGAAGAATAAGCTGATCGATTACGTTGGCGAGTTTCATCTGGATCTTCTGGTTCAATTGGGCACGCTGCCGGTGATCGTGCCGGTGGTGGAGGGCACGCTGGATTGCCTTGCGCAATACATGGAGCGGATGGACGGGCTACTGCTGGTGGAGGGAGATGACGTAGAGCCGAAACGGTTCGCTGCTCGCAAGACGAACTTCAAATACATTCACAAGACGTTTCCGCTGAAAGACGAGATCGAGATTCAGCTCTTGCATGAGGCGCTGAAGCGAGAGGTTCCGATCCTGGGGATATGCCGGGGATCGCAACTGCTGAATGTGTTGAACGGCGGAACGCTGTATGGGGACGTGCAGAAAGAAAAAGGCACGCACCGCGCCCATATCGACTTTGAGCACTACGACACGTATCGGCATCCGGTGGAGGTTGTGGCGGGGACACCACTGTCGCGCTGGTATCGCCGGAAGACGCTGAAGGTGAACAGCTATCATCACCAGGGGATTCGCGAACTGGCGGCGCGCTTCAGGCCGATGGCCCATGCGGACGATGGGCTGATTGAGGGCTTCTACGATCCTAATGCGAAGTTTTTGGTGGGGCTTCAATTCCATCCGGAACGGATGCTGAAGGAGTACGCAGGGAATCTGAAGGTGTGGAAGGCGTTCACGGAGGCGGCGCGAGGCAGGCGTGGAAAGTAGGAGTGCAGGGTCTGGGGTCTGGGGCGGCCGGTCAAATGTTCAGGGGGCAAGGTCTCCCGTGGCTTTGGTGAAGTTCATCGATACAATCTGAAATTTGAAGACGAGCTTGACCTGGAATGGAACGGCTCTTGCGCCCACCATCATCGGCCTAAACGTCCATTTTTGCGCCGCCTCCATTGACGCCGGCTGCAACATCGCGTTTCCGCTCAGCACACGGGTCCCATGCAATTCGCCAAGTTTGTCGACAACTCCATTGACGAACACGTCTCCCTGGACCTGGGCCGCGACAGCTATTGGAGGGTAGACCGGATTCTTGCGCGCAGTGACCAACGCGCTTGCTTCGCTCTTGGTAAGAACGCGCGAAAGGTAGGTTGCGGCGTTGTCGTTCTCATCAAGGAATTGGCCGTCGGAGGCGTCGGCGTTGAGCAGGACGACCCAGGAGCATCGCACGGAAGCGGCTGGCACGTCGTAAAACACTTCGACGCATTTCTCTTCGGTCTGGGGACAGGCTGCAGGACGCGTCTTGCTGATTGACCAGCTTCCGTCGAGGGGCAATGGGAGGCCCGTGGTTGGATGGAGCGCGGATGGGTTCAAGACGTAATGCTTGAGTACGACTGCGACGGCTTGGGCTCCAACGGAAACGGGTTTCGGCGGGGTGTCGGTCTGGGCCGATGCAACGATTGTGGCTGCGGCGAAAGCAACGACGGCACAACTAACAAACCCGGTGTACTTAACCCAATGCTTCATCGATCCGACTCCTTGCAATATCGAAAACACAGGAAGGATAACAGACATCCTCGGCCTCGATCGGATGACTGCTACTCGGTCTTCATGAGTGTGGTGAGGAGGTCGACGCGGCGGGCGTTTGCCATTGCGGCGGAGTTGCCAAGGACGCGGATCCAGAAGTAGATTGCGCCGGCGGCGAGCACAAGGAAGATGGCAGCCGAGATGAGCTGCATCTTGAGGAACCAGCCAAGCGCGAAGACTGCGGCACCGATGAGAAGGACGGCAAGCTGAACGCCGAGGCTTAGCAGGCCGTTCGTTTGCGATCCACGCTGGCGGGAGAGGCGGCCGGGGTTGATGCGGAAGGCGAAGCGGATGGAGAAGATGATGCCGACGGCCAGGTTGACCGGCAAGGAGAAGAGAAGCCAGGCGATGGTGGTGAAGAGGATATCGAACGTGGGCGGCCCCAGGCGCAGGCTGGTGAGAATGAGAGCGACCGAGGCGACGATGCCGAAGAGGATGATGTGGAAGATGTTCTTAGCCAGCATGACGGTGCGGAAGGGTGTGGGCGAGAGGAAGTAGACCTGAAGCCCGGCGCCTTCTGCTCCGAGGTTGTTGTAGAAGAGCTGGATAAAGCCGAGCTGGGCATAGACCACGCAGATGGGCAGCGCGTAGGGGAAAATATGGCTTGCGGGGCCGTGGCCCTGGAGGAATGCCCCGGAGAAGACAACCATGAGTAGCAGAGGTGCACCGACGGCGTAGAGCAGCGGCATGGTGCGCAGCAGGGCGCGGACCTCCTTTTCGACGATGGCAGCGATGGAGCCGGCGGTAGTGGGCAAGCGGGAAGCGTCAGCGCGGTCGAATGCACCGGCCTGGGAGGTGTATGGCTTGGGAGTGGGGACGGCGCGAGCCTTAGTGGCAGCCTTCTTCCGGGCTGGGGCTGAGCCGAGGTTTTCGCCGCGATACTCAGAGCGGAGGCGCGCGGCAAGAATGCCGCCGGCTCCAAGGGTCCAAAGGCCGAGAACGGCGAGGGATTCCAGAGCGTTGACCGGGTTGCCTTTGTAAGCGTTGCCTAGCGACGCCCCAACCAGCCCGGGGGGAAGCCAGCGCTGGATGGCGTTGACAGTATTCATCCACGGCTTGATCTGGTTGCTTACTTCGCGGACAACTTTCGCCTGCTCGTTATAGCTTTTGCCTTTGGAGTCGCGATGCTGCCAGACGGCGGGATTGAGCAGTTGCAGGGCGAGCATGGAGATCATGAAGACCGCGCCGAGAATCTCGCGGGTCTTGCGCTGGGCGAGCCAGCGATCGATCCAGGCGAAGATGGCGCGGACGAGCAGGATATTGAAAGCGGCAAAGATGAGGAGGCCGAGGGCGGTCCAAGGGAAGAGAGATGGGCGGGCAGCGGAGATGCCGGACAGGAAGCCGAGAGAGCAGAGGAGGCCGAGGATGGTGGCGGGATCAGCGAGGCCGAAGACGATGTAAAGCAGGTAGTAGGAGCCGAATCGAACGGGAAAGCGGAGAAGGATGCCGAGGTCGAACTGCTCTTGAAACGAGGCGAGCAGGATGGTCATCATGACCCAAATGAACATGAGGACCCAGAAGAGGATTGGCAGCAGGTAGATGGCGTTGAGGGTGAGGAAGTAAGAGCCAATGCCGACGCCGGTGCCGAGCGCGACGCCCATGATGCCGTAGATGGTGAGAGCAACGGTGCGCGCGCCGAGTTCGAGAGCGCCCTTGCGCGAGCGCAGGCTGTTGCGGAACATGTCCCAGCGCAGGCGTCCCATGGCCGCGTACTGGGCCTGGGCCTGGGCGCCGAAGATGCCGCCGTGCGCGGGGATGAAGTCGGGTGGGACGGAGGGGCCAAGGACCGGACCGACGCTGGGGGTAGGGCCGCTTACGCCAGCCATGAGAGCTCCTGCGATGGTTCCTGTACGCCGTCGGCACCGACGATGGAGAGGAAAATCTCTTCGAGGGTGAGGCGCTGCTCCTGCTCTGCGCCGGGCAGTGTGGAGGCAACGCCGGCGCGAAGATCTTCAAGGGAGCCGTTGGCGACGAGGCGGCCCTTGGAGATGATGGCGACGTGGCTGCAGAGGCGCTCGACAATCTCAAGGACGTGGGTGGTGAGGAAGATGGTTGCGCCGCGATTGATCATGCCTATGAGCATGGCCTTGAGCATGCCTGCGGCGATGGCGTCGACACCTTCAAAAGGCTCATCGAGGAAGAGGACTTTGGGGCCGTGGATGACGGCGGCGGCAAGCGCGAGCTTCTTTTGCATGCCGTGGGAGAAGTCGGTGACCAGCTTGCGCGTTTCGTCGGAGAGCTGCATGAAGTCGAGGAGCTCAGTGGTGCGGCGCAGGGTGGTTTCGCGGTCGAGGCCGTACATGCGGCCGACGAAGTGAAGATACTCGGGGGCAGTGAGGCGGCCCATGAGGGCCATGCCTTCGGGGACGACGCCGATCTGGCGCTTGAGATCGAGAGCGGATGAGCCAAAGGGCTGGCCGAGGATCTCGATGGAGCCGCTGGTGGGCTCGAGCAGGCCAGTGAGCATTTTGATGGTGGTGGACTTGCCTGCCCCGTTCGGACCAAGGAATCCGAAGAACTGCCCGGGGGCAACGCTGAAGGTGACATTGTCAACGGCGGTGAGCGCGCCGAAGTTGCGGGAGAGCCCGTGGGTCGAAATCGCAGCGGTTTCCTTGTGGGGCAAGGATATCAATGTTGGGGGCGGGGGACAAAGGGAGGAGGCCCACACAAAGGTGGGGGGTGTTGGACTCCCACTCATTCACGGTGAAGCTGCGAAGGAATGGGGCAAAGAGAGATGCAGGTTGGGGCGCGGCTAAGTTTTAGATGGCGCGGATCTGTATTTGAGGAACCTTGGGCCTTCTGGCGATTGAGAATCTAAAAGCTCAGAAAATCGTGCATGAGACCATAGGCAATGTCGGAAGGCTCGCGGAGAGAGTACAGCTTGGTGTCTGGATTCAGGTAGTAGAATCCAACCTTCCCGAACTCAGCCTTGATTTCCAAGGTGAAGGCGATTGGGAGTTTGTGGCATCGAAAGAAGATTGAGGATGTGTGCTCGTCATACCCACCCTCAAGTCTTGCTCCATCGTTCTTCCTGGTCATGGCGAAATTCGCTGGGTACCCAAGCTCCCACGAGAGCGCTTCCTCTCCGATTTCGCTGTTGATTGCGTCGCGTTTACTTTTTATTAAAGCTAAAAGAGCGTCCCAGTGGCTTTTCACGTTTGCTAAAGCAGCTTGATTCAGAGCATCGATAGCCAGTCTTTCCTTGTATCTGGCTGCAAGCTCTTTCATGTCGTCGTTGTCGCCGTTTGCCAATGATTTACCCCATGGTTCATGCAGAGTATACGCGAGGGCGCGTTCGAGATTTGGTGTGCTTGGTTGTTAGCCGTTGCCGGCGGATACCATTCGAAAAAACCGCTCTAGCCGCCGTTGCCGGACACGGAGCTCGACTCGTCTGCAGCGTCGACTTCGCCGAGGGGGTCGTACTCGCGGTCGGTGACGGCGACGAGGGCGGCGAGGCGCTCGGCGAGGGCTGGGGTGAAGCTGGCTGAGGTGCTTGAGGGAGCGCGCCAGCTCCAGTTGCCGGAGGGGACGGCCGGGGTGTTCATGCGGGCGGAGGAGTCGAGTTCGAGGAGGTCTTGCGCGGGGACAATGGCCAGCTCGGCAACGCTGGCGTTGAGGGCTCGGATGAGGGGCCAGACCGGGCGGTCGTGAACTGGACCGACATAGGCCTCGACGGCAGCGCGCTCGGCCTTGCTGGCGGTGCGCCACCAGCCCTGGGTGGTGTCGTTGTCGTGGGTGCCGGTGTAGGCTACGGTGCCGGGGGTGTACAGGTGGGGCAGGTGGGGGTGGGCGCCCTTGTTGCTGAAGCCGAACTGCATGACGCGCATGGTGGGCAGGCCAAGGCCGGAGCGCAGGGCTTCAACCTGCGGAGTGATGAGGCCGAGGTCTTCAGCGACGAGGGGCAGGGGCCCAAGTTCGGCTTCGAGAGCCTCGAAGAGGTCCTGGCCGGGAGCTTTGATCCATTCGCCTTTGACGGCGGTTTCTTCCGAGGCGGGGATGGCCCAGTAGGCCTCGAAGCCGCGGAAGTGGTCGAGGCGGACGATGTCGTAGAGGGCGCAGGCGCGGCGGATGCGTGCGATCCACCAGTTGAAGCCGTCGGCCTCAAGGACGTCCCAGCGGTAGAGAGGATTGCCCCATCGCTGGCCGGTGGCGGAGAAGTAGTCAGGGGGGACGCCGGCGACGCGGATGGGCTGGAGGTCGGCATCGAGTTCGAATAGCTCGGGGTGGACCCAGACGTCGGCGGAGTCCATGTTGACGAAGATGGCGACGTCGCCAAGGATGCGAATGGCGCTACGCGCGGCGAGTTCGCGAAGGGCATTCCATTGCTGCGAAAAGGCGAACTGGAGGATCTGCTCGATGGCGAGAGCGCGGCCATGCTCGTGGGCGAACTGGGCGAGGGCCGCGGGTCGGCGGCGACGCAGGGGTTCGGGCCATGCGGTCCATGCGCCGGTGTTGAACTGGCGGCGGAGAACGGCGAAGTAGGCGTAGTCGACGAGCCAGGAGGATTCGGCGGTGCAGAAGGACTCGAAGGCGGCCCATTGTTGAGCCAGAGCGGGATCATGGGGTGCCCTATCGAGGAAGTTGGCGGCGGCTTCGTGGAGCAGGGGGAGCTTGCGAGATTCTACGAGGTCGAAGTCGACGTTGGAGGTCGGGCCGGGGAGGTCGGAAATGCGGTCGTGCGCGATCCAGCCCCAATCGGCGAGGTATTCAAGGCTGATGAGGTAGGGGTTGCCGGCGAAGGCTGAAGAGGCGGCGTAGGGAGAGTTGCCGTATCCGGTGGGGCTGAGGGGAAGGACCTGCCAGATATGCTGGCGTGCGGCGGCGAGGAAGTGGACGAAGTCGTGGGCCGCTGGGCCGAGGTCGCCGATGCCGCCATTTGAAGCGAGGGAGGTGGGGTGAAGCAGCACGCCGGAGGAGCGCAGGAATTCCATGGGAACCATTATCGCTGGCGGGGTGGCAGGAGGGTTTGACGAGTGGCGCGGCGAGGGGTCGATCCGGCGAGATTTACCGGATTGGGAGTTTTACTTCGCTTGCCCGGCACAAAGGATGAGATTGCCGTCGGGGTCTTTAACGATAAAGGTGCAAGCGCCCCACGATTCTGCTTTGAGCGGCTGGACAAGCTCCGCTCCCGCTGAGTGAAACTCGAGGTAGAGCGAATCGACATCATCGACAGTGATGGATGCGGACAGCAGGTTTTCGTTGTTGTCTTTTTCGCGGAGCGGCGAATTCATTTTGGGTTCGTCGAGACGGCGAAAGTTCAACGCGGCGCCGTCCCTGCGAACCTGGGCATAGAAAGGCGGCTCGCCGTAGATGAAGCCGACTTTGAACCCGAGCTTGGTGGTGTAGAACGCGCACGAAGCCTGGATATCGTGGACGAAGAGCTGAGGCTCGGCGGCGAGAAGTTTTGCCGTGGATGGGGATTCGCTGCGGTCGTCGTTCACGCTGTTGACTCCTTCAATGACGCTTGCCAATTCTCAATGCTGGCCTGATTCGCGGTCAACTCATTCTTCAGAATCAGATTCTGAAGTGCTCCTGGCGGGTTGCAAAAGAGACAGAAAAAGAACAAGCCCGCAACGATGAGGCTGCGGGGCTTGGCGGTTATCTGATTTCTGCTTCCGGATTACATGCCGGGGATGGTTGCGGCTTTCTGGAGCTTGGGGTTGAGGGCGATGCGCTTGTTCTTCTTGTAATCGTCCATGGTGGAGCTGACGAAAACGCCAAAGGCCTCGCGGCGGCGCTCTTGCAGCATCTCGTCGCGGGTCTGGTCGAGGTTCTTGGCGATCTCGTCGGCAGTTGGTTCCTTCTTGTCGAGGATCTTTGCGACTACACCGGTGCGGCCCGCGTTGATGGGGCCGCTGACAGCGCCGACGGGAAGCTCAAGCAACTGAGGAGCAACCTGGCCGATCTGTCCGAGGTCAGGCACCTGGTCGCCGGGGCCGACGAGCTCGCTGGTCTTCACGGTGGCACCCACAGCCTTGGCTGCCTTGGCCAGATCCTTCAGGTCGCGAGCGTTGTCGGCGAGCTGCTGGGTCTTGGTGGCGAGGAGCGTGCCAAGCTGCTCATCGCGATAGTCGTCGAGGACGTGGGACTTCCAGTCGGCAAAGGTGGGAGCGTGGGCGGTGTTGATTCCGGTGACCTGGAAGATGGCGTAACCTTCTCCGGTGGGCGCGTACTGCGGCGGATCGCCAACCTTTGAGTCGAATGCCTTTCCGATGACCTGCGAACCGTCAGGCAGCGCTGCAATCACGCCCTGATGGTTGAAGGGCGGCGTGGTAACGAGCTGGAGGTGGTGCGCGGCTGCCGTCTTCTCAAGGCCGTTCTTGATAGCCTCAGAGGTGAGCGCGTGGGCGTAGTTCTCTTCTGCCTGCGCCTCTTTTTCACGGATGAGCGTGGCCTGGATTGTGGGGAGAACCTCGTTGATCGCCTGCTGATGCGCGGGCTGCCGTTCCTCGACCTGCACGATGTGGTAACCGAACTGGCTCTTCACAATCTGCGTGTCGCCGATCTTCTGGCTGAAGATGGCCTTGTCGAACTCGGGGACCATGGTGCCGTGCTGGGCAAAGGGCAGCTCGCCGCCCTTGTCCTTGGAGCCGGGATCGTCAGAGTACTTTTTGGCGAGGTCGGCGAAGTTTGCGCCGCCCTGAATCTGCTTGAGGATGCCCTCAGCCTTGGCTTTGGCGGCGGCGTCGGTCTTGGCGTCTGCACCGGCTGGCACTGCAATGAGGATGTGGCGCGAGCGGGCCTGCTCGGGGGTGGAATACTCGCTCTGGTGCGCGTTGAAGTATGCCTGAATCTCCTGCTGCGTGGGCTGCGGAACGCCGCCAGGCAGATCGTTCGGAGTAAAGGCGAAATAGGTGACCTTGCGCTCCTCAGGCACCGCGGTGGCGTAGCGAGCCGCGTTGGTCTTGAAGAAAGCCTCCAGATCGGAGTCGGAGGGATTGATGGTCTTGCGCAGATCGTCAGAGGAAACTACCGCGTAGTCGAACTTGATCTTGATGTTGCTCTTGCGATAGGCGTCCTTCACTTCCTGATCGCCAACGGTGACGCCGGCGGTGATGAGGGTCTCGAGACGGTGAATGACGATCTCGTCCCTCACCTCGCCCTCAAACTGCGCCACGGACATGTTGAACTGGCGGGCGATGAAGTCGGCGTAGCGCTCCGGGCCAATGAACTCGCCCTTTGGGTAAAGGAACTCGCCGAACTGGCCCTGATGGAGGAAGTGGGAGACGTCGTCGTCCGTGGCGGAGATGCCCAGCTTTTCAGCCTCAGCCAGAAGCACCTGCTGCTCGACGAGCTGCTCGCCGGCGCGCTTCTCAAAGATGTTGAGGATGACGGGATTGTCAGGATAGTGCTGCTGAGCGAGTTGCTGGCGGGCGATCTTCTCGACCCTCTCCTCACTGACTGCCTCTCCCGATGAAAGAAGGCGGCTGTACCAATGAGGGTAAACCGTGGCGTAGGTGTCGGCTGCGGAGGAGCCCTGGCCGGTGAGGCCGGGGATCAGGTAGACCACCATGCCCACCGAGACGACCCCGATGATGACGACAAAGATGGCCTTGGTCATGCGATTGTTTGTTTGCAGGAAACGAATCATGGATGGACTTGAACCTTCGACTCTCTAAGCGCTTGAAGTGGGCAACCTGCCGGTCAGCGGAGGGTGGAGAACCAGGCGGGTAGCGGCCCTGCGTGCGCAAATCTCGCTCGACGCGATCTCTAGAGATTATAGACGACGGGGAGCGAGGGGATCGGGGCAGCGGTGGTGACGGGATGACGATTGACGAACAAACTCAACGGGCGCCGCAATGGATGCAGCGCCCGTGAGGGGATTGAAGTTTTTCATCCCACCCATTCGCGGTGAGGCTGCGAATGGATGGGGCACGGAGCTGATTTCGTGGATCTCGCTTTTCAGCGCCAGTAGTAAACGCCGCCGACCATGTAGTAAGGACGGTAGTAGACCGGCGGATAGCCGTAGGGGTATCCGGCTGCGTAGGGGCCGCCGCCGTAGTACGGGCTGCGACGGTAGAGAGTTGGTCCGCCCTGGTAAAGACCCTCAGCAAGACGCGCTGCCTCCTGCTGGTCAACTGGATCAACAGTGATGGGCTCGTTGAGGTGGAATGTGACGAGGGCTTCGGCCGGAATCCAGACGCCACGACTGCCCTCAGCAGCGGAAGCGCCGAGACCTGCAGCGGCACCGGCACCTGCGCCAATGGCAGCTCCACCACCGCGGCCGACTGCGCCGCCAATGATTGCGCCAATGAGAGCACCGCCGAGGGTGTTGCCGGCGGTTTGGCCAGCCTTGTTCGGCCCTTTGACCTTGAACTGGTCGGAGTTGAGGTCGTAGCTATGGCCGCCGAGGTCAAGCAAAGTGAGCTTGAGGGCCAGGACGGCACTGCCGCCCAGATCGCCGGACTGCCTGGATTCGGTCACGACACCGTGGACGGTGGCTCCGCGCGGAATGGCGAGGACGCCGTTGACGGCCACGTCGCGGATAACTGTGAACTGAACGGGGGCGCCGTCTTTGGCGCGCTTGCTGTCGAGCGACTCAGAGGTGCGGACCTGAACGACCGTTCCCTGAGGAATGGTGACCGGGCCGGTTGCCTGCGCGTAGCGCGGTGCGCGGGGCGGCCCGGGGGCATACTGGGGCCGCGAGCCGTCAGGATAAGGCTGATTTGGATAGGGCTGGGCGGGATAAGGTTGCCCCTGCGCCTGGTTGGGATACTGGCCTTGGTTCGGATACTGAGGCTGTCCCTGAGGCGGATATTGTCCCTGGTTGGGATACTGGCCCTGGTTTGGGGGCGGCGGTGCCTGGCTGGGATACGGCGACTGGCCGGGGACGCTGCCGGGGCCATCCGCGCCCGGCGGAATGGGAGCCATGGAGTCGTCGGGCTCATTGGCTGCCTGCTGGGAGTCAGGTGCAGCCTGCGCGGCCATCGCATCTGCCTGAGGATTGCCGACCTTGAGGTTGTTTTTTACACCTGTGACACCGGAGACGTGGCTGACGATGGTTTCGGCAAGTTCGCGGGAGGCATCGCTCGAAACCGTGCCGGAGAGCGTGACCTCGCCCTGGATGGTTGCGGCGGTGATCATGTCGTTCTTGAGGGCGCGGGAGGCGTCAAGGGCGTGGACGACGTCCATTTCGACCTGACCGTCGGCGCGTTGGCCGGGCTGGGCCGCAGCTTGCGCTGAGTCGGATGAGGCCTGGGGCTGCATGGGGTCCTGGGCCCTGGCGGCGAGACCGCCCAGAGCGACCAGGCCGGCGCAAACAAGAGCCGCCAGAACGACTGACGTGGGAAGGATCGGTTTCAAATATTTAGGGTTCATCGAAGAATCTCTCCTCTACCTGAGTTGATGCTTCAGGTGCTGCTCCGGGGCTCACCAATTTAGACGGAGCACTGGCGAAGCTGTCATGAGTGTGAACCCGGACCGAGGGAAAAAGTTCCGGCACCTGCGTCGCGGCGGCCCGGGCTTCGCCAGCAGGAAGCTACGCCGGGGCATGTTGTCCGGCGGCGCGGAGACGGCGGGCGGCGAAAGCAATGAGCAGGACCGCACCAAGGGCGAAGATGGCGTTACCGATCCGGACATTGAGGCCTGTGCCGCCCAGCACGGGCGCCTGAATGAATGCGTGCCAGGCGTAGCTGAGGGCGGCTCCGGCGGCGAGGGCGAGTTTGTGAGCGGGACGCCAGGCCAGAGTGCGGCCGAAGAATAGGACGAGCGCGGCCACGCCAAGTTCGAGGCCGAGGATGATGGCCGCGGCCCACCAGCCCCATCCTGGGGGCACAACAAGAATGGCGGAGCCGGCGGCGAGGGCGATGAGGCCGAAGAACCAGGGACTGAGGACGGATTCGGCGGGGCCGGTCGCAGTGTTGGCTGGCTGGGGAAGACGGAATGCTACGACGACCAGCAGGATCACAGTCGTGGCGGAGGTGGCGAACTGAGCGGGCGAGGCGAGGAAGTGATCGGTGCGGAAGCCGATGGCGGTGTTGGCGGCGGCTCCAATCAAAAAGAGGATGGCAGTGAGGGCGAGGCCCCACTTGCCGAGCCATGGCGTGGAGGCGTGGCGAGGGACGGTGGCCTCGATGAGGGCGACGGGGGTGGAGATGCTCCAGACGGTGTGGAGGGCGAGAACAAAGATGGTCCACCAGGCGCCGATTCCGAGAGCCGGGATATAGGCGGAATCGAGGAGGTGGAGATGGAGGTGCATGTAGTCGGGGTTGAAGAGGGTTTGGGTAGTGAAAGCCTCTTCGACGATGCCGTAGGCGAGTGCAAGCACCACAATGGTGGGCCATCCCCGACCAGCGCGGCGGGTAATTTCGCGGATGAGCAGCGCGCCGCCACCGTAGAAGGGCGCGAGCACGATGAGGGCTGGGAGCATTTTGATGGGCAGGTTGCCGAGAAGGAACTCGGCAACCAGAGGAGCAAGGAAGACAAGGCCGATGGCGGCGGGGAGGCAGTGACTGGGTTGGGGTTGCGATGAGTCCATGCTTGCCTCTTTCAGAGTGTGAAGATGGCGAGCAAGTTCCTAACTCAACGCTTCGTCGAACGCGGCAGCCAGAGCTGGCAAGCCAAGAAGAAGGTCAGCGCCGAGGTGGACGCGAAGTGCGCGGCGGCCCCGGGATTCGAGGACGGCGAGGTCGCCGGCGGCCTGGGCATCGATGACGATGCCGAAGCTGTAGCGGGCACCGGGAATATCGACGTCGCGGGCGTGGTCGGCGGTGATCTGGAGGAAGACGCCGGCGTTGGGTCCGCCTTTGTAGTCCTGGCCGGTGGAGTGGAGGAAGCGCGGGCCGAAGCCGAGGCAGGTGGCGACGCGCTTTTTGTCGCGGACCTTTTGGCGAAAGCCCTGGATGACGCGCTCGTGGGAGTCGAACATGGGCAGGAAGGCGAGAGCGGCGAAGTAGTCGCCGCGTTGAATCTGGTTGAGGTGGGCGCGGAGGTAGCCGGCCAATGTCTGCGCGGGCGCTGCGGCCTGAAGCGTGGCAGCGTAGGCGGGAGTGGCGTAGAGTTTGACGCCGGAGTCAACGAGGACGGGCTCGCGCGTGGGGAGTGTGCCTGACTTTTCGTATTCAGAGGTAAGGGCGCGGGTCTCGATCTTGGCGCTTTCGACGTCGGGCTGGTTGAAGGGGTTGATGCCCATCACAGAGCCGGCGACGGCGGTGGCGATCTCCCATGTGAAAATCTGGCCGAAGAGCTCGTAGAGGTCGGAGATTTCGATGGCGATGACGGGGTGTCCGGCGGCCTGGAGCTCGGCGACGGCAGCGTCCTGCGAGAAGTCGGCGGTGCCGGTGTACTTGATGTAAGCGAAGATGCGGTCGTTGCCGTATTCAGGGGGATCGGCGATGGCTTCGCGATCGACGGGGGTGATTCCCTTGCCGAGCTTTCCAGTGGATTCGGCGATGAGTTGCTCAAGCCAGGCGCCGAGGTCGTGAATCTCAGGCGAGGTGAAGATGGTGATCTTGTCGCGGCCGGCGTTGTGAGCGGTGCCGAGCAGGAGGCCGAGTTGGACAGCGGGGTTGGAGTCGACGGCAAGCTTTGCCTCAGCGACGGCTTTGCTTGCCTGATCAAGGAGTTTGCCAACGTTGAGGCCGGCGAGGGTGGCGGGGACGACGCCGAAGTTGGAGAGCGCGGAGTAACGGCCGCCGATGGCCGGGTCGCCGTAGAAGATGTAGCGGAAGTTGTCGTCTTTGGCGACCTGCTCCATTTTTGAGCCGGGATCGGTGATGGCGATGAAGTGGGCGCCCGCTTCGTCGCCGACGGCGAACTTCATCTGCTCGAAGAAGTATTGCTTGAGGATGTTCGGCTCGAGCGTGGAACCGGACTTTGAGGCGACGACGATGAGAGTGTCGGGGAGATTGATCTCGTTTCGGACCTCCCAGACCTGGACGGGATCAGTCGAGTCGATGATGCGGAGTTCGGGGAACTCGGGCATACGTCCAAATGTCTTGGCGAGGACTTCAGGGCAGAGGCTGGAGCCGCCCATGCCGACGAGGAGCACAGTATGGAAGTCGGCAGATTTGATTTCGCCGGCTAGCGCGGCAAAGGTGCCAATGTCTTTCTGCTGGCGTTCGACAATGTCAAGCCAGCCCATCCACTTCTCTTCTCCATCTCGGGTCCAGAGGGAGGGATCCTTCTGCCAGAAGCGCTCGATTTTGAGGTTGGAGTGCCAGTCAGCGGCGGCGAGGTCTATGGCGGTGCGAAGTATCTGCGGGAGTGCAAATCGGATGCTCATGTCGTACACCATTTTGCCTGATTCGGCTGAATTTGGGGAGCGGCATGTGGAAGGGAGAGTCGAGACAAACGGAAAAATCGAGGGGGAGCGGGTCAGGAGGCGACGCTGGGCAGGCGGTCGCGGAAGCGGATGATGAGCGGTGCGAGGTGGCGCGCATCCCAGTAACGGGGGCCGTAAACGCTAGGCGCTGAGAGGCTGCGCCAAAGCCAGCCGAGGCCTGCGTGGTCGACCCAAACGGGGATGTGGACCTGGTAGCCGGAGAGGAAGGCGATGGCGGCGCCAATGCAGTGAATGGCGGGGCTGTAGGACAGGTGCTGTTTGAGATAGAGGCCGAGCCGCTCCTGAGTGCCGCCGCCGAGGCCGAGAACGATGTGCCCTGGGCGGCGCTGCTCTAGCTGGCGGAGGAGTTCGCGGTCCTCAAGGTTGGGGCCGTACATGGGAGCGAGGTAGACGTCGTCGCCGGTGAGATGAATGCCGTTTTTGCGAAGCCAGGCTACGTTGCGACCGGCTGCGGCGGGGTTGGGCATCACCCAAAAGCTGGCGCCCTGGGTGCGGAACTGATCGCGGTCGAGCAGGGCACGGAGGTAACGAAGGCCGGAGAGCTTGGGGATACGGTCGCGCTGGATGAGGTTCCAGAGGATGACCATAAGGGCGCTGTCGGCAATGGCAAAGTCGGCGCCGAGGAGGGCGTCCCGGTAGCGCTTGTCGTGGGCGAGATTCTTGAGGGCGGGAGCGGCAGGAACAACGACGAGGCCGCCGTTGCTTGAGACCTGGTCGATGGCATCGTCGGCCGTGCCGACCAGGAATCGGATGCCCAGGATCTGCTGAAAGCGGACTGTCGTGCTCATCCCGGTTCGCTCCTCAACAACTCAAGTTGACTCCCTACGTCCCAATAGAACCGATCACGGTATTCGCAATCTAAACGAAACAGTGGAGTATTCACGGTCTATTCTGACCACTTTCCATCGATATCAGCCAAATCGTCCTGCAGGTCTGCCACGAATCTTGTCACCCTTTTAAAGGACCGGATGACATTACTTCCTCCGACAAGACTCTGAAGAAGCACATTCCCGGGATCGCGAAGCTCTCGTCCCGGGAATTGCCTACTTCGATGCCACGCCGGCCAGCATTTGTTGCTCAATCATCTGTTGCTGAATCCAGGCCATGGTTTTTTCCATACCGTCGCGGAGGCGGATGGAGGGCTCCCATCCCAGGTATTTGCGGATGAGTGTGTTGTCGCTGTTGCGGCCGTTCACGCCCTTGGGAGCCTTGAGATTGTAGGTGCGCAGCAGTTTTACGCCGGCTATGTCTTCCGCTATGTCCACAAGTTGGTTAATGGTGACCAGTTCGCTGGAGCCAAGATTAATGGGTTCGAGGATGTCGCTGTGGAAGATATCAACTACGCCCTTGGTGCAATCGTCGATGTACATGAAGCTGCGCGTCTGGTGGCCATCACCCCAGATTTCGATTTCGTGGTTGCCGGAATGGCGCGCCTCAAGCACCTTGCGGCAGATGGCCGCAGGGGCCTTTTCGCGGCCACCTGTCCAGGTGCCGAGAGGCCCGTAAACATTGTGGAACCGGGCTATGCGGGTCTCCATGCCGTAATCCTCATGGAAGTGACGGCACATGCGCTCGCTGAAGAGCTTCTCCCAGCCGTAACCGTCTTCGGGCAGCGCGGGATAGGCATCTTCTTCCTTGAGCGGTATGACATTCTCGTCCTTCTGCTTGTCGCCGTTGTAGACGCAGGCAGAGGAGGAATAAAAGAAGCGCTTAACGCCGGACTCGCGGGCTGCAATGAGCATGTGGGTGTTGGTGAGCACGCTGAGCATGCAGAGGGCTTTGTTGTTCTCAATGAAGCCCATTCCGCCCATATCGGCGGCCAGTTGAAAAACCGCATCGATGCCTTTGGCGGCCTGAAAGCAACTGTCGCGCAACTGGAGATCGAGGATGCGACTGTCGGCGGCGGGGTTGCACTGGTACCACTCGTCAAAGGGCTTGATGTCGACCGCGCGCACCGAGGCGGCTCCCTGCTCAAGGAGTGTATTCACCAGATGACCGCCGATGAATCCGCCAGCCCCGCAAACCAGAACGTGTGCGCCACGGATTTGCATCAGTTGCAGTTACCCCTTGTTTCGAAATTTGTAATTGCAGTTTCAAGCGCTGCAGGCAATCAGTGAGGCAGGTGGAAGAAATAAGGGCTGGCCGATTTGGCAGAAGTATTTGGGAGCTTCTCGTCCCGGCTCATCTTATAGCTAGTATGGCATATTTGAAGCGTCAGAAAACACCTTGACAGTGCGTGTGACCTGGGCCGGAATGGCTAACTGTTACGTCTGTAACCAGCCTGCAATCAAACGAGAATGAAGAATTCAGCCAGGACGTTTGTGCAGAATTCGAAGGTTGAGTTCTGCCACCAGCGTAAACTCCCGAGTATCCCAGGTTTTCTGAACGGCGAAGAGCTCGTTCAAGAACTGATATCCGCTGACGGCACAACCTCAGATATGGCGGGCAGGGCAAATCTGGGAGTCCATGCCGGGGGTGCAATAACCATCCTCAATCAATAGTGAGGGGTGTGGTGGTGGTAGGGCTTGAACGAGTAAAGGACACCGACAGTTAAGCCCCTGGGTTTCACATAATTGTGGCCAAGGAAGTCGGGCCAGAATTGATATTCATAATCTGCCCGGATATCGAACCTGGGCTTAACCCGGTACTCCAGTCCCGCTCCGGCGGCGAAGAAGTTTCGGGTGTCATGCGTGTAGAGCCTTCCCGAAGGGTAGAGCACATTGATATCCGCGGGGAAATCCTCATTTCCAAAGCCCGCGAGCACCTTGGCCAAGGGATGGAACTTGGCATAGCGGTGCCATCTGTAGATGAGGCCACCTTCGGCCGTATCGAAGCGCAGTCCGGAAGGGTTAGGCTGGCAGTTGGGCGGAACGACACCTTCCGCGCAATTGAAGTCGGCGTAGCCTTTGCTCAACTCCTTGGGCCCCCAAAGGCTCAAGTCGCGGGCTGCGACTTCAATACCAATCCCATTCAGGACATGGGGAATGCGTGAGAACTGCCAGTCAATCCAAAGTGTTCCGCCCTCGATCGGACGGCGATGCCCATTGGCATCCACTCCAGAGTTAGAAAAGAAGGAAGAGCCGCCGAGGCCGACGCTGAGGGGCAAACTTCCTTCCTCAGCGGCCGGAATGACCTGAGCGGACGCAGGGAGGATGAAGACGAAGACTGAGAGTGCAGCCAGATATATTAAGGGCGCCTTCCGGAAAAACATGCAGCTTCTCCTCGCAACCTACTGAATCAATTGGGGGGACAAAAGACCCATTGGGGCCAAGTGTACATCGGCGTCGCCGGAATACAAGGCAAAGATTGCGCAAACAAACGCTGTAGTGATCACCAAAGCACTCTACGAATGAAAACTGCAGGACGGCAACAAACAAATTGGATCCCGATAACCCGCCCGTTCAGTGAAGCAATTGGCCAGCTTCTGCGTTGATGGCTGCAATCAGTGACTTTAAGTGTTTAACACGTTTGGTCGCCAAAAGTCGCGCACTCTTTAGACGTAGTTTGGGTGGCAATTCGTCAACCGCTCTTTGCAAAACAGGAACAACAGAAGAAAACGTGGGGTAGCGGGTATCGCGGCCAACCTTTGCAAAGGCCCGCAGCGCGCCGAGGGCGCCGAGCTGTTCAAGTATGTCTGCGTCGCGCAGGATGGTTGCTTCCGTCTCGATGGGATCGTTCTGTGGCTGATGGGTGGCGATGGCGGAAACCACGGCATCCAGCTTTGCTGCGGGGAAGCCCCACGCGGGGAGGAGTTCACGGGTGCGGGCAATCGTATAAGGGACATGGTCCCAACAAGCGAGTTCATCGGGGTCAGATGGGCGGTGGCCGAGGAAGACTCCGAGGTCATGCATCCAGGCGGCGGCGAAGAGAACGTCGTCGTCGAATCTCCGACCCCTTCCGATACGGGAGGCGAGGGCGTAGAGCCTTGGCTGGTGGCCGAATTTATCGACGGGACGCGCTTCGGCACGAATGTACTCAATCACCGACTTACGCCAATCCGGACCAGGCATATTTGCTCTCCGATCTCTCAATCTACCATCGGAGCGGGATTCGGCTGCTCGAAGCAGATTCGAAGAGAGTGCTGGAAGAGGACTCCGGGCGGAAGATGGGATGGACGTATCCGCGGTTTCGCAAATAGAAAGGCGCCTAAAACGCCGGGGCATGAAATGGATTGCCGGGTTGCAGGGGGAACGGGTAGCCTAGACGAGTAAGCGCACCATATCCTCCCATCCTGACTTCGGAGCCCAATCCCGGATCTGGAACTTGGATTCAGGATCTGAAACGCGGAAAATCGCCCGGCGACTCCGATCCCAAAAACGCTCAAGAACGCATTGAAACGAGATAGAGCCAGCGCATGTCAAAACCAGTTTCAATCTGTGTGATCGGCTCCGGATATGTGGGCCTGGTTGCGGCGGTATGCTTTGCTGAAATCGGCCACCGGGTCATCTGTGTAGACAACGATGAAGCGCGGGTGAAGACGCTGAACGAAGGCGGTGTGCCGATTTTTGAAGATCAACTGCCGGAGTTGCTCGAGCGCCATCGGGACAAGGGCGTGGAGTTCACCACCAACCTGGGCCAGGCGGTGGAGGCGAGCGAAGCGATTTTCATCGCGGTGGGAACGCCACAGGGCGATACCGGCGCGGCCGACCTTTCCTATGTGGAAGCGGTGGTTTCAGAGATTGCGCGGGGCATCAGCGACTACAAGGTAATCGTGGAAAAAAGCACGGTCCCGGTGTATACAAACGAGTGGATTCGCCGGGTTCTGCACCGTCATGGAGTTGACCCGAAGGACTTTGACATCGTATCGAACCCGGAGTTCCTGCGTGAAGGGACGGCGATCAAGGACTTCATGCACCCGGACCGGATCGTGGTGGGGACCACCAGCGAGCGCGCGGCAGGGGTGCTGCAACGTATCTACGAGCCGCTGACCGGGGGCAGCTACTATGAGCAGCCTGGCGCGATGAAGGGCGCCTGCAGCAAGGAGAATCCGGCAAAGCTGCTGGTGACCTCGGCGCAAAGTGCGGAGATCATCAAGCATGCGTCAAATGCCTTCCTGGCGTTGAAGATCTCGTTCATCAATGCCGTGGCAAACCTGGCCGAGGCTGTGGACGCAGACATCGAGGACATTGCGGCCGGCATGGGCATGGATAGCCGGATTGGGCCGAAGTTTCTGCGCGCGGGGCTTGGCTACGGCGGTTCGTGCTTCCCCAAGGATGTGGCGGCCTTCCACTGGGTCGCGCAACAGCACGGAATCGACTTCCAACTGCTCAGAGAGATTCGCAAGATCAACGAAACGCAGAAGGATGTTTTCTTCAACAAGGTACTCTCGGCGCTGTGGACGCTTCGCGGCAAGAAGCTGGCCGCGCTGGGACTGGCCTTCAAGGGAAATACAGACGATATCCGCGAGTCACCGGCGCTGGAGGTGATCCGCAAGCTGCTGGATGCCGGCGCGATTGTCACGGCTTACGATCCGGCGGGGATGGACAGGGCAAAGGAAGTGCTGCCGGGTTCCGCAAAGATGCGTTACGCGGATGACCTTTATTCGGCCGCGGCGGACGCAGATGCGGTGCTCATTTTGACTGACTGGAAAGAGTTCGGGACGATAGACCTGGTGAAGCTGAACCGGGTTGTAAAGTTCCCGATTGTGGTGGATGGGCGCAATCTTTATAAGCCGCAAACCATGCTTGACCATGGGTTTACTTACGTGAGTGTGGGCAGGCCCGCGGGCTATCAGGCGCAGCAGGGGAAACCACGCAGCATGGTATCCTGAGGCCAATTGCTTCCCTCCCCGCTTCTAACTTTCCTGGGAAGTGATGCTGCGCCTGAATTGTTTCTCATTTGAACGGAGCGAGAGCCTCTTACGATGCATGTCCTTGTTACAGGCGCAGCGGGTTTTTTGGGGTCGCATCTTGTAGATCGTCTGTTGGCCGATGGCCACACGGTGATCGGCGTCGACAACCTGTCGACCGGGACCCTGGAGAATCTTGCCCACCTGACAGGCAACTCCGGCTTCACATTTCAAGAGAGAGACATTTGCCAGCCATTTGATGTGGGTCGTGTGGACTACGTGTTCAACATGGCTTCGCCTGCTAGCCCGCCGGAGTATTTGCGTTTGGCGATCGAAACTCTCCGGGTAGGTTCAGCAGGAACGGAGAATGCGCTGCAGATTGCCGCCCGGTACGGAGCAGGGCTCCTGCATGCTTCGACTTCCGAGTGCTATGGCGATCCACAGGTTCATCCGCAGACAGAGGACTACTGGGGGAACGTGAACCCGGTGGGTCCTCGGTCGGTGTACGACGAGGCAAAGCGGTATGCTGAGGCGCTGGTTATGGCCTACCACCGCTCGCGTGGCGTGAATACTCACCTGGTGAGAATCTTCAACACCTACGGACCGCGATTGCATCCGAGCGATGGGCGAGTGATTTCAAACCTGATGATGCAGGCGTTGCTGGGCGAGCCGCTGACGATCTATGGGGACGGCAAGCAGACGCGGAGCTTCTGCTACGTTGACGACCTGATCGAAGGAATTCTGCGGCTTTCGCGGTCAGCAGAGCACATGCCGGTGAACCTGGGGAATCCCGACGAGTACACGATTCTGGAGTGCGCGAAGGCGATTCTGGAGGTGACAAAGTCGCGGAGCGAATTGCGGTTTGAGCCACTTCCCCAGGACGACCCAACGCGGCGATGCCCCAACATCGCCCGGGCAGAGAAACTTCTGGGATGGATACCACAGGTTTCGCTGCGAGAAGGGCTGACGAAGTCGCTGGATTTCTTCCAAAGCAAGGTTCAGGCACAGCTCGCAACCCGCGGCTGAAGCGAGCGGCCAGGTCTTTCCGCGCGATCGCCCCTGAACTCAATAAGCCTGCCCAGGCGCGCCAATCACTGCCGAACAATTGATTCCCTGCACAAGGGGATTTCCCCCAGAAGACCGGAGACCGTCCGTCACGGGCAAAAACACATTCAGGTATGTAGAATTGGTCCGGCTTGAATTGGGAGGAGTTGGTCCAATGAAACGATTTACATGGATGGTTGTGGTGATGCTGACCGCGATGCCGGCCTGGGGCGCGAAGAAGGTCACCGTGCAGCAACTCAGAGACATGCTGGTGCAGATGCAGGCGGCAAAGAAGACGGATGAAGAAGTTGCCACGGCGCTGAAGCAGGTGGTGCTGAGTGAAGAGTTGACGCGGTCGACGATGAACAGCCTGGTGGATTACGTTCCGGGAAAGTTTTCGACCGAGCAGATCTATGTGCTGGAAGCGCGAAGCGCAACCCTGGCCCCTCCGGCCGATGACCTGCCCAATGCTGCCGCACCGGACGCGGCAGCCCAGAAGGCGATGCTGGACAGGGCGGCAGAGTATGCCACGAAGACCTACGGCGCGCTGCCTCATCTGGGGGCAACCAGGACGATGGTGCGGTTCCAGGATCACGTGGAGCAGGGACCCCTCACCTCAGGCCTGCAGAACAGTGCGATCAGCGACGCGGGCGCCAATCCAAACCTCGTGCTTCCAAACCAATTTGTCCACTACATCAATTCGACCGAGGCACAGGTGGATTTTGTGAACGGCGCGGAGAAGAATCCGATTCCGCAGGAAAAGGGACAGTGGGGCGCGAACGGGATGCTCGCCCTGCTGGGACAGGCGCCGGTGTTGAGCACGGTCTTCGAGGAAGCGCAAAAAGCTGGAAAGATCCGCTTTCTGCGCTGGGAACTGGTGAACGGCAAGCAGGCTGCGGTGTACGCCTTCAACGTGGACAAGAAGAACACCCACTATGCGGTGGATGACTGCTGCTTCCCCGATGTGGGACAGGCGGGCAGAGTGTTCTTTTCCTCGGCTTCCATGCCGGGCGGCGGAGGGGCCAAGGGTAACCTGCAGACCACAACGAGTTGGAACTTCTACAAGGCGACCGTGCCGTATCACGGGGAGATCTTCATCAATCCTGAGACGGGGATCGTAGTCCGGCTGATCACGCAGGCGGAGTTCAAGAACTCTGACGTTGTGCACCAGGAGGACCAGCGCATCGACTACGGGCCAATGCCGGTGGGAGATAAGACCCTTGTTGTGCCGGTGCGGGCGGTAATCAACACCGAGGATGTCCCGGGCGGTGACTCAGGGGCGGCGAATTTCAGCCTGCGGCACACAATGTTCACCGCGGAATACAAGGACTTTCACGCGGGAAGCTAGGGCGAGTTTGCGAATCGGTCGCGGCGGCGAGCGGGCCGTTGCGACTTTACTGTAAGTCACGCGGATTTTTCTTCGAGCGCAGATTTACTGCCGATAACTCGTCTGTTAGTCTTTGCAATCATGCCCCGAAATTGCTCCCGCTTTGCAACTGCAATCGTTCTGCTCTCGCTGTGCCAGCTTGCGCCTGCACAGAAGTTTCAGCCCAAGACGATCCAGTTCAAGGGCGCGCCTGAGTACTCCGACCAGGAACTGCTGGCCGCGGCGAATCTCAAGCGGGGCATTGTTCTATCGGCGGCGGAGATGAACGACCACTCCAAGCGGTTGATGGACAGCGGCGTGTTCGACAGCGTCACCTACAAGTTCGACGGCGTGGACATGGTGTACCAACTCACGGTTGCGCCCCAGCTTTTTACGATTCACCTGGACAATCTCCCGCTCGCGCCCGGACCGGCGCTCGATGCCCGGATTCACGATCAGTTCCCGTTGTATCACGGGAAGGTTCCGGCCGAGGGGACGCTGCTGGACGGCGTGATCAAGGTGCTGGAGCAGGCACTGGTGGACGAAGGGATTCAGGCCACGGTTACGGCGACGCCGATGGGCACGCCAGGGACAAGCCACGTGACGGCGATGAGCTTTTCAATTTCCACGCCTCCGGTGATGGTGGGGACAATCGCAGTGAAGGGCGTTTCACCGGAGTTGGCAGCAAAGGTAAAGCGGTTGGCTGACCGCACCACGGGGACGCCGTATTCCACGGACAACTCAGCGGCGAATTTGGAGCACGCGTTCAGCTCCTTTTATGCCGATGAGGGGTATGCGGCAGTGAAAGTGCACGTGGCGCGAGAGGGCGACTTTACGGTGGATGCAACCGCCGTGAATGTGCCGTATGTCGTGAGGATCGAAGAGGGGCACCTCTACAAACTGGGTACGATTCACCTGCCGGCGGACTCGTTGGTGACACAGGCAGAGCTGGATAAGTGGGTGACGATGCAGACATCCGCGGCACAACCGGCGGCTCCGTCGAAGGGCGCGACGGTGCGTGGGATCTGGGCGGCAATCTCAGCGCGTTACAAGGCGAAGGGATACCTGGATTGTGCCGTGGTTCCGCATCCGGAGCTTGATGAGACAGCCAGCGTGGTGAATTACACGGTGGAGATCAAGCCGGGGTCGGTGTACAAGCTGGGGCTGCTGCGGTTTGATAACGTGAGCGACGAGTTGAGGAAGCTGCTGATGCGGAACTGGCAGATGATGCCTGGAGATCCGTTCGATGAGAGCTATGTGGCGGGGTATATCGTCTCGGCGCAAAAGGCCGACCCAGTGCTGATGCGGACCCTGTCCGGTGTCAAGATGACGTACACCATGATGGCCAACCCGAATACGCACGAGGTGAATTGCGTGATCAAGCTGGAGAGGGTTCACTGAAACGATCATCCGGTCAGACAGCCATGGTGAAGCGGTCGCTCGCGGCCCCGCAGGCGGTCTTAGCATCTCGTTTGAGGAAACTGGGGTTTACCTGCACTCCCCAATTCCCTGCTGAATCGTTTCGGCGAATTGCCAACCAGGCCCGTACCGAGCGCCATGAACACTATGCGATGCAACTGCACCTGAAGTGGCCGGGTTTCATAATGCGGTACATTGGATTTTCGTTTGAAGGTTGATGCACATCTTTTACGCCTTCTTTGCTTGTAAAGGAGGAACAACTGATGCGTGTCACTCTATCTAGCGTGGCCCTGTCTCTGGTGCTTATTTCCGGCTGCAAAGCCGGAGCATCCGACTACTCCCTGATCGGCACCTGGGTCACAGCCGACAACCCCATTCCCGCTGGCTGCAATAGCAAAGTGGTCTTCACCGAAATGACGATGTACTTCGAAAGCCCGGCTATACCGAACCTGATGCCCGCCAGCAAAGGCACCGTCAACGTGCTCTACGGCGGCGATCCGAAGAATCCTAAACAACAGGTAGTGCAGAACCCGGTGACCATGATGATGGACGATTGGACCTTCAGCGACCCGAAACATGCGATCTCGGGCAACGTTGCGCAGTGCCATTACGTCAAGCAATAGATGCTGCTCTATGCCCCTCAGGCCTTCGGTAGGCTCAGCGCGCCCCCTGCGGCCTTATGAATGGCCGTTCAGGGCTTGAGCAGGTTCATGCCCGTCTAAAGCATCACGGCTGGAAAAGCAATTGCTGCGTCGGTATGCTCATGTGCATGCCCCACTCAGCGATGTTTGACAGCATGTTTCACCTGCCGCTTTCCATTCTGGAGAAGCTTGCGCGACCGGTCATTGTTTACCTTGTGCTTGTGGTTCTTCTGCGCATTTTTGGGAAGCGCGAACTGGCGCAGTTGAACCCCTTCGACCTGGTGGTATTGCTTTCGCTTTCGAACACCGTGCAAAACGCGATCATCGGGGACGACAACTCGGTAACGGGCGGGATCATCGGCGCGTTTGGTCTGCTGGCGATCAACTGGCTGGTGGTTCGAGTGCTGTTTCGGTCGCCCAAGTTGACGCGCACCCTTGAAGGAAGATCGACGGTGTTGATCCGGGACGGCCAAGTCGACCAGAAGGCCCTGGATCGCGAGTCGCTCTCCCGGGAAGACCTTCTTTCCGTCATTCATAAACAGGGATTTTCGGGTATCCACGCGGTGAAACGCTGTGAACTCGAGCCGAACGGAACGTTTTATGTGGAGGCATTTGAGCCGTCCACTTACGAAAAGCACCAACTGGAACTGCTGGCCAAGATTGACGCGCTGGCAAAGGAGGTTGCGGCGCTGAGGGCACGGCCGGGGCTGGGAGCCGAGGGTTAGGCGAAGGCTGGAGCGGCGCGGAATTATTACCGTTGCGTATATATCCGTAGTGGATATATATTGGCGATGGCCTGAATGCGCGCCTGCGACGTTGAATCCGGCCGAGGAGGAGATTGGATGGATCTGAAGTTCAGATTCAATTCCCTTGCTGCCCTGACGCTGACAGTGCTGTACAACGAGTTCTTCAGTTTTACGAAGCACGATCCGGCGGTGTCGGCAATTATGCCGTTCGGAGACGATCCTTACGACTCGGTTGCATCCGTGGCGCTGATCGTGTCGATTTTGCTGACAGTGCTGGCCCTGATTCGCGCCTTCAGGCCATACGGGCAGGGAGGCGCACCGGCGCTGAGCAAGCTGTTTCTTGGGCGCGCGCAAATGGCGATCGCGCTTGGCCCTTTGGTAGCGCTGGTCGGCGATGGGATTGCGATGGCGCGGCACACATCCGCGTGGATGGGAAAGGCGGCAACAGGAGAGCTGCTTGAGCTGATGGCCGGCATGGCGGCTGCGTCACTTGCGCTGGTCATTTCGATCCGCTTTTCGATGCGGGGTATGGGGCCGCGGCCATCTGCGCAGGTGCCCTGGAGATTGGCAACGATGATCGGCATCGTCTGCGCCGTTGCGCTTGCCACATTTCCCGAGGCTGCAATCGCGAACGTCTTCCTCCATTTCGTGGCGATCGTTGCGGGGTTTGTGATTTTTCTCGCACCACTGTCTGCGCTGGTGGTTGCCCTGTTGCCAGACTCGACCGAGGGAGCGGTGGAGCGCGGTGGTCAGCAAGGGGCTCGGGTGTGGATTCAGTGGGCCTCGGTGGCGGCGGTGGGAGTTGCGATCGGCACATCAGTCCTGCTGCTGGATTTGCTGGTGGATGGGAACCAGGAGATTCCGGCGAGGAAGATCGTGCTGGTGTCAACGATGTTCATTGTCGCGGGCACAGCAGCGTTGCTCACTGCCTTCGCGTTTCTCAGAAAGCCGTTGGGGCTATTCCGCAAAGTTACGGAGGCCTGATGGCAAGGCTTTCGGGGTTGGCTGAGTGCATTTCAAGAGCTCTTCTAATTTCTGTTGCAGATATATCCGTTGCGGATGTATATTGCATTCATGGCTACTGAAATCGCACCCGATGCTCCGCTTTCCCCGGCCGTGTTTGCGATTCTGCTTTCGCTGGCCGAGGGCGAAAAACATGGCTACCAGATGATGAAAGACGCTCGATCGCCGGAGGGCGGCGGGGTGAGGCTTGGCCCTGGAACGCTTTACGGGTCGATTGATCGCATGATGCGCGATGGGCTGGTTGAGGAGTCGGGCACCTCCGATGATGAACGACGACGGTACTACCGGCTGACGCAGCATGGTCAGACTGTGCTGGCTGTGGAGTTGGCGAGGCTCGACGCCGCAGTGAAAGCGGCACGGCGGATGGGCCTGATTCCGCAGGGAGGCCGGTCATGATGAGAGCCGAACGACTGGAAGGTCTGTATGTGGTGGCGCTGCGGCTGTATCCTGCGCGGTTTGCAGAGGCCTATGCGCCGGCAATGCGGCAGAGCTTTCGCGACGCGCTGGGGGATCGCACGGTGGCGCGTCGTGAGCTGATTCCGCTGGTGCTTCGGGATTTGATTACTTCCCTTTTCAAGGAGAATTTCGCCATGTTGTATGAAACGTTTGGACGTCCCGCGATTGTCTATAACGCGCTGGTGTTGATTGGGCTCTCGACGGGGCTGGCGCTGGCGTTGAACACGATTCCACAACAAGTGCTGCGGCAAGGAGCGAACGATCCGCAGATTGCGATGGCGGGTGACCTGGCGGCCCGTCTGGAGAGCGGAGTTGCGCCGTCGGCGGCGGTTCCTGCAACTGATGGTGTGGATATGGCGCGGAGCTTGTCGCCGTTTGTAATTGTGTATGACGAGCAGGGGAAGCCGGTGGCTAGCCAGGGGGTGCTGAATGGGCAGACTCCTGCACCGCCGCAGGGTGTTTTCGATTATGTTCGGCAACACGGCGAAGAGCGAGTGAGCTGGCAGCCGGTGCTGGGGACAACGTCGAACAATGACGAGAAAACTGTGTTGAATGGCGGAGGGACGCCGCAGCGAGGCCATGGAGTGCGGATTGCGGCGGTGATTCAGCGGGTGGGCGGCGCAGGCGGCGGGTTTGTGCTGGCCGGGCGCAACATGCGCGAGGTGGAAGCGCGGGAGGCGCAGGTGGGGCAGTTGGCGCTGCTCACATGGATCGGGATGATGGGCGTGATTCTGGTGGGGACGGGGGCGTATGGGTGGTGGACTAGGGCGAAGGCGGCGTGAAGGAAGGCTAGCGGCCCTCTCCCCACTCGCGCCGTGCTTCTTCGTGCTTTTCCGCAAGGAACTCGTCCAATATGCCGTCCAAGCTCCCGCGGCTTTTGATGATGTCGTCTCTGATGCTCTTGAGTGCCATGGCTTGGCTTATGAGGGTGATCGTGCCGTCCATGGCGAACACACTCAGACGATCGCCTGGCTTGAGGCCAAAGTGGTCGAGGATTGGCTGAGGGAGGTTTACGCTCCCATCATCGCGGAGAACTACCAAGTCCGTCATAATGTCCATCCACTCATAATCATTGCCGATCGCAGTGTAGCCATGCAGCCTTCCGCCCATGGACACTCTGCACGTGAAGAGAATTCGTTGGGCGAGGATTTGCAGGGGCTGAAGCCCAACATTCTTTTTTGGCCTTATCGGCACGACTGAAGTCGTGCCCTGATACAGAGCAGGACTGTTTGATTTATCAGTACGACTGAAGTCGTGCCCTGATACAGAACAGCTTGCACAGAAATCTCCAAAAGCAATTCTTTCGCGGGCTGGCTATTCGCACACGTCGAGATCACTCCCACTCGATGGTGCCGGGGGGTTTGCTGGTGATGTCGTAGACGACGCGGTTGATGCCGCGGACTTCGTTGACGATGCGGTTGGAGATGCGCTTGAGGACTTCGTAGGGGAGCGGGGTCCAGTCGGCGGTCATGCCGTCTTCAGAGTGGACGGCGCGGACGGCGCAGGTGTAGGCGTAGGTGCGCTGGTCGCCCATGACGCCAACGCTCATAACGGGAAGCAGGACGGCAAAGCTCTGCCAGATCTGGTTGTAAAGGCCGGCGGATTTGATTTCGGCGACGACGATCTCGTCGGCTTCCTGGAGCAGGGCGACGCGCTCGGGGGTGACTTCGCCGAGGATGCGGACGGCGAGGCCGGGGCCGGGGAATGGCTGGCGGCCGAGAACGTCGTCGGGCATGTTGAGATCGCGGCCGATGCGGCGGACTTCGTCCTTGAAGAGGTCGCGCAGGGGCTCGATGAGCTTGAGCTTCATGTGCTCGGGCAGGCCGCCGACATTGTGGTGGCTCTTGATGGTCTGCGAGGGGCCGCGGACGCTGGAGGATTCGATAACGTCGGGGTACAAGGTTCCCTGCACCAGCCAGTCGACTCCTCCCGTTTCTTTCGCGATGCGGGTGGCCTCGTCGTCGAAGACGGCAATGAACTCTGCGCCGATGCGCTTGCGTTTCGTTTCGGGGTCGGTGACGCCGGCGAGCTGGGCGAGGAATCGCTCTGAGGCGTCGACGGCGACGATGTTGAGGCCGAGCTTGTCGCGGAGGTTCTTCTGGACGCTCTGGAACTCGTTTTTGCGCAGGACGCCGTTGTTGACGAAGATGCAGGTGAGCTGGCTACCGATGGCCTGGTGGACGAGGACCGCGGCTACCGAAGAATCTACACCTCCTGACAGGCCGCAGATTACGTGGCCGGATCCGACCTTTTCGCGAATGCCGGCGACGGTGGTCTCGATGAAGTGAGCGGGGGTCCAGTCGCCGCTGGCGCCGCAGATCGAGAAGACGAAGTTTTTGATGAGTTGCGGGCCGAGGGGGGTGTGGTGGACCTCGGGATGAAACTGCACTGCCCAGATGCGGCGGTCGGGGTTGGCGATGCCGGCGAGGGCGTTGGAGGTGACGGCGGTGCGGTGGAAGCCGGGGGGCAGCTTTTCAGCCTCGTCGCCGTGGGACATCCAGACCTGCATGGTGGCGGGCAGGCTAGCGAACAATGCTGTTGAGCGGTCCTCGATCTGCACCTCGGCGTGACCGTACTCGCGCAGGGGGGCGGACTTAACGTGGCCACCCATGTGGTGAACGATGAAGTGGAGGCCGTAGCAGATGCCGAGTGTGGGCAGGCCGAGCCCGAGGATCGCGGGGTCGGCGGCGGGGGCGTCAGCGTCGTAAACGCTTGAAGGTCCGCCGGAGAGGATGATGCCGATAGGCTTGAGGGCCTGAATCTCGGCGAGCGGGGCCGTGCAGGGCAGGACGACGGAGAAGACGTTGAGTTCGCGGATGCGGCGGGCGATGAGCTGGGTATACTGCGACCCGAAGTCGAGAATAACGATTGTCTGGGTGTCCACGTATCAGTGTGGCAGTCGCACGGGCGAGCTGTAAAGATCGGAAAACCAGGCAGAAATCGCGTCCCAACCAGAAGCGCACGAAGCGCTGCGCAGATTTCTGTTGACACGGTCCCATTGGTGCGTGGTAGCTTACCGTAAGTGGACACTTACCTACAGGCAGGACTCGATGCATTGGGCGACGCTACGCGGATGGCGATCTTCCAGAAACTCTCCGCTGGACCGCTGGCCGTGAACGAACTGGCACGGACGATGCCGGTGAGCCGGCCGGCAGTGTCGCAGCACCTGAAGGTGTTGAAGGATGCAGGACTGGTGATGGACACCAAGGCCGGAACACGGAGGGTCTACACATTGAATCCTGAGGGCGTGGCCCGCCTGCGCGAGCATTTTGACCAGATGTGGACGCAGGCGATGAGCGCCTTTCAAACCGCAGCAGAAGCGAAGCCCCCAGGAGGAAAGAATGTCAAACCCAGTGGAAGGCCCAGTGGATGAGTGCGTCGTACGTAAGAGCGTGGTGGTAAAGGCGCCGGTAGAGCGGGCGTTCAGCGTGTTTGTGGAGCAGATGGAGACGTGGTGGCCGGCGACGCACCACATCGGCAAGACGCCGTTTGAGGCGATCTTTGTGGAGCCGATGGTGGGCGGGCGGTGGTATGAGCGCGATGTTGACGGGAAGCAGGTGGACTGGGGCAAGGTTCTGGCGTGGGATCCGCCGCACCGCGTGACTTTGTCGTGGCACGTGGGACCGGGGCACGACTCACCGGACTGGTTGTGCGATCCGGACCCGGCGAAGGCGAGCGAGGTGGAGATTTGCTTTACGCCTGAGGGGCAGTCGGCGACGCTTGTGGTGCTGACGCACAGCAAGTTGGAGCGGCACGGCGAGGGCTATGAGCAACTGCGGGCGCTGTTCGATGGGCCGGGCGCATGGAGCGGAATTCTGGAGTGCTTCGCGAAGAAGGTGGAAGGAGAGCGGGGATGAACAAGCCGGTAGTGTTTTTGCGCGTGGCGTCGGTGCTGACGCTTGTTCACGCGGTGCTGCATACGATTGGCGGGGTGTTTGGCAAGACCGCGCCGGGCCCCGCCGCCGTGGCTGTTGCGGCGATGAAGGCTAATCAGTTCCCGCTGATGGGGAACATGCGCAGCTTCTGGGACTTTTACTTTGGCCTCGGTCTCGCCCTCAGCATCTCGATGACGGCAGAGGCGATTCTGATGTGGCAGTTGGCATCCCTGGCGAAGACGGAAGCTCGCCGGCTTCGTCCGATGATGGCGACGTTTTTAGTGGCCTACCTGCTGATCGCTGTGAACTCGTATGCGCATTTCTTTCCGGCGCCGGTAGTCTTCGAGATCATCATCGCCGGGTGCTTCGGGGCTGCTATTGCGACGGCGAAGGAGAGGGCAGCCTGAGAGGGATTCGATCTGTCGGCTTTGGTATCCCCCACCGAGCGAGGCAAGCTCGTTGTCTCCATCAAGCCAGGTAACTCGTCGGCAGGAACCATAGCCACATCCCGCGCCCCACGCCTGCGGACGATCACCAATTCCCGGTCATCCGTCACCTGGTCCAGATACCCGGTAAGCCTCTTGCGCAGAGCGGCGTAGTTAATCAAGACGGCCATGCCGAGAACCCTCCAGGCGTAAATGTTCGGTTCTTGATATAGATATCCTCAAAAGTACGAAGTTGCTCATCCCTCGGCAGCTTCGCGGCTCCTGCCTCCGGGTCGCATGGATCTGCTCCGGCCAGAAAGACCTTTGGCTTGAACTGCCTTGTCTCGGCGGCTGTCAGGCGTTCGAGGTGGGGTCCGCGGGCAGCCCCCACCCGGGAGCAGAGTTGACGATTCAAGCTTGGCGGAATCAGGTAAGGAATGAGCAACGGGCGGGTTGACTTTTGCTAAGGACGGGCCGTCAAAGGAGCAAGCAACCGAAGAAATGATGACGGTCTCGGTTCAAAGGCATGGAACCTTGGAACCGTGGGCTAAGAAAAGTTCGCAGGCACGCAATATGCGGAGGGAATTGGCCTGAAAAGGCCTGTCTTCCGTGGAAACTAGGCACAACGGACCCTTGGCTTTTACAATGCAACAGGGACCCGTCCCAACCCAGCCCTGCTGCGGAACGATCAAACCTGGCGGCACACGCCTGACCGGGATGAAGGAATGGCATGAAGTTTACGAAATTCGGCAAGGCACTTCTGATGAGTGCGCTCTCGGTCGCGGTCATCTTTGGCGTGTCCTCTTGCATTCAGAGCTATACAGTCGGCTATTTGTATGTGACAGGAACACTGACCGCGGGGACCGCTGGTCAAGGCATCATCAGCGGGTTCAAGATCGACCACAACACCGGCAAGCTGAGACCAATCAATACGCTTCCAGTCTCCTCGGGGGGATCGTATCCGATCCGTGCGGTCCTGGTGCAGGGGAGCCGATTCCTCTATGTGCTGAACCGGGGAACGAATGCGGAGGGCGGCGAGACGTGCACGCCTGCAGATCCCTGCCAGTCAAATATCACCGAGTTTGCGGTTGGCGGCAACGGCGTGCTGACGGTGCAGGAGACCTTCTACACGCAGGGCCTGAACCCGTTCCGCATGGTTGCGGATGCTCCTGGAAATTTCCTTTACGTTCTGGACCATGACTCCCCTTCGGCGGCGGCCTGCTCGCTGGCACTGGGCGCGGGCGTGACAACCTGCGCCGACGTCACGGCGTTCCAGATCAACTCGACGACCGGGCGGCTGCAACTGGTAGTGAACGCGCAGGTGACGGCGGCGAATGGGGCGGCATTGCCCTACTTCCCGGTTCCGGCCAACCCGATCGACTTCTCGCTCTCGCAGGGATACATCCTGACTGTGAGCGGAACGCCGGCCACGGGCGACTCGGTATTCCCGTACACCTATAACCAGGGCAACGGCCAACTGACCATCAATCAGAACTCCGCTCAGGCACTCGGGATCGGGGAAGCAACCGCAATCGTGAACGCAGGGAATTACGTCTACGTTCTCGACGATGAGGGAACCCTGGTGCCCGGAACTGGAGCATCGAGCCAGATTCTTCCCTTCAGTGTGGGAAGCAACGGCTCACTGCAGGCCCAGACCGGCGGTGTTGTAGCGGACGACACATCGCTGAACAACCCGATCTACATGATTCTGGAGTCGAAGACGAAGTTTGCCTACGTCATCAACCAGGGAAACAATACGCAAGGGACAAACGCGCAGAGCGGCATCTCAGGATATGTTCTGGACCCAACCACTCACGCGCTGAGCTTCATTGCGGGCGAACCATTTGGATCAGGAGCCGGACCGCAATGCCTGGTGGAAGATCCATCGAACCAGTTTGTTTACTCGGCTGACTTCAATGACTCGTCCGTGACTGGCCGAGTGGTAGACCCGAACTCAGGAGTACTGAACCAGATGCGCGTCGCAAGCACGTTCTCCCTGGGGGGACCGGCGACATGGTGCCTGGTGGATGGCCGCACGAGCTAAGCAGTAGAGCGCGGGTGAAGGGTTGACGTTCTCGCCGTTAGGCGATCGTCAAAACCCTTCGCCGGCGGCGACCTTTTAAATAAACAGCCGAATGCGGGGACCGGAACGGCGGCCACCCCGCATCTCGATTCCAAACCGGAATTTGCGGGCGTGCTGGCAAGGGCGCCTGGATGAAAGATGCGCATGAAGTTCAACAAACCTAGCCAGCTCGCGCTGGTCGCTGTTGCCAGCCTGCTGGTGGCCACGATGCTGACGGCCTGCGAAACACTGACTGTCGATTTTGTCTTTGTGACGAGCGCGCAGGCGGCGGGTCCGAATAACTACGGAGTAATTGACGTCTTCGAGATCAACTCAGAGTCTGGCCAGATGCGCCAGATTCCCACATCGCCATTCCCCTCGGGCGGCCGGAATCCGGTGGCGGAAGCTCTGACCTCGGACAATACAAACCTCTTTGTGGTGAACAAGGACGACAACACGATCGTGCAGTTCATCATCGGCAACGACGGAAAAGTCTATGCGCAAAACACCACCAATACGCCGGGCATCTTCCCCATGGCCGTGGCAGTGAGCGGATCCAATCTGTTTGTGGTGGACACCTATCAGCCCCTGCCGACCTGCTCTCCCGCGGCTCCTTGCTCAGGGTCGATTGGCGCATTTCCGATCAGCACAGCCACCACGGGCCATCCGCCGAGCCAGTACCTGGACGCCCCGATTGCGAACGGTGACCTGAACTATTGGCCCTTGAATCTGCCCGGCAAGCCGAACGATGTGATCGTTCCTACGTCAATCAATGTGCTGACGTCCGGCAGTTTCCTCTACGTGTCGGCCTATGACGCCTCCGTGACGCCGAACGTGGGATATGTTTTTGGTTTTGCCAACAACTCGGGAGCGCTGACGCCGCTGAATGGCGGCGTGCCGTTTTTTGCGGGGACCCATCCTTCAGGAATCGCGAGCGACGCCTCGAGCACCTACCTGTATGTGACGGACTCAGCGAATTCGAATGTCCTGGGCTACGCTGTTTCGTCAGGCATGCTGACGCCGCTCGCAGGCAGCCCCTATAAGGCAGGTGGATCGCCCTCTTCGGTGGTGGTGGATCCAACCTACCCGTTTGCCTATGTAGCCAACGCGCAGGACTCGTCTGTGACCGAGTACTCCATGAGCAACGGAGTGCTGACGAGCCTTGGAACCATGGCGACTGGGCTCCAGCCTGTAGCGATTGGGATTGACCCTTCAACAAATCACTTTCTGTATACGGTGAATTTTCTGGGCAACAGCGTGGACGGAACGATCTCAGGATTTGAGCTGAACACCACCTCCGGAGCGCTTCTTGTCTCACAGAGCTCACCGTACAAAGCAAACCCACTCCCGACTGCTGTGGTTGCAATTCCACACAAAGGGACTGGCGCGGGAATTACGAAATAGACAGACGGACGGGAGACCGGAACCGGCTGGATCGAAACAGCCCGTAAGCGCTTTTACAATGGTTACGGGACAACTAAACGAGAATGGATGGGGCCGGGAAGCGAAGGTCCTTGACGAAGGAAGCGCATGAAGTTGAGCAAACTGAGCCGGACGATTCTGGTCTCTTCCCTGGGGCTGGTGGTAGCCACCCTATTGACGTCCTGCGAGATCGTAACGATCGACTATGTTTTCGTGGCCAACTCCGCAGGCTCCGGTTCGGGCACCACGGGACAGATTCAAACGTTCGACGCAGACTCACAGACCGGAGCGCTTCGCAATGGCGCCCCGGCGGTGAGCAGCGGCGGCAACAATCCTGTGGCCATTGCCATCACCGCCGACTATGCCAACCTTTATGTGGTGAACCAGGCAAGCAATAACGTAGTGCACTTCACAATTGCGGACAGTGGCGTGTTGACACAGAAGGACACGGTGACCACCAGCCCGAATCCGAGTTTTGTTCAGGTGAACACGGCAGGCACCTACCTTTATGTGGTTTCAGGGCCTAGCCCGGCAGTGCTGACGGCCTACCCTCTAAGCGGAGGAACCATTGGCGCAGTTGCAGCGCAGGTGACCTTGTCGATTCCGAACTTCGGGGGCGACACGGTGGCGCCGACCGGAGTGACGGTGCTGGCAAACAATGACGCAGTGTATGTGAGCGCCTTCGATCAGTCGGCCTACAATCCAGGCGGAACGACGACCAGCATTGCGAATCCGGGCTGGATCTTCGGATATGCGGTCGGATCGAACGGTGCGCTCACAACTGCAGTGGGCAGCCCATACAAGGCGGGCATCAAGCCAGTGGCAGTCGTATCGGACCCAACCAACCGATTTGTCTACACGACAGATTTTGCTTCGAACCAGTTGATTGGTTACACGATTCAGAGCGGGAGTGTGCTGGCCTTCATGATCAACGGTCCGTTCTCAGCGGGCACCGAGCCTGACGCGCTCACTATCGACCCGCGTGGCAAGTACATCTACGTGTCAAACGGGCTGGCCAATACGGTTACCTCTTTCACGATCGATCTGGCCACGGGGACGCCGTCCGCAATCGTTAACACGACGGGCAGCCAGGTGAACTCAACAGATACCGATCCGGTTTCTGTTGCGGTGGATGCGGCGCTCGGGCGATTTGTGTACACGGCAAACTACCTGGGCAACTCGGTCTCCGGCTTCCGCCTGAATGCAGATACCGGGGCGCTCACTCCGACCCAGGCATCTCCCTATCCCTCCGGGTTGAAGTCGGCTGTTGTGGTGACAGTGCCGCACGGCAACCACTCGCTCCAGTCGGTAACGCCGTAACAAAGCAACATAAAAGCAGAGATGAAGAGCCCAGCCAGAGCGGCTGGGCTTTTTGTTGCGCGCGATTCCTTCCCGCGGTGACGCACTTCCTTTCCCAATTCCGCAGTCTGTGTAGAGAGATCGGAACGGCCTGCGCCGTGTTCCCCTTGAACTTACCGGCACAGCGGCAATTCTGATTGCTCAAACCTGGGTTTGGGCGACGGAGGTCCTGGATGAGAGAGCATTTGCTGAGAATTGCGGTAATCGCAGCCGGAGTGCTGGCGCTGGGCGCCACTACGGCGGCCCTTGGGCAGGGACTGACTACGATCAATCCCTCGGGCGGGGGCAAGATTATGTACGGGCTGGTGCCGGGACAGTCCACCGAGGCCGGAGCGATGGGATACATCCTGAAGAACCTTCACCAGTCAATTGGCGACAAGCCGCAGGTGGGCAAGCTCTTCGACGTGAAGGGCACGGACTCGGTGGCGACGTTCTTCAACATCACGCGGCACGACCAGGGGCCGGGCAAGCCGGCGCTGGCGGTGAGCGGGTTGCTGATTGCGACGAAGGTTTCTACAAACAATGTGCAGGCGGCATTGGTGTCAGACGATGCGTCGCGATTCAGCAAGACGCTCCCCGGAATGATGAAGACGCTGATGACCCAGTGGCATCCGTTGGCGGGGGCGGAGGCGGCAGGCCCGAGCGGAGGCGGCGGTGGCGCTGAAGGACCTGCGGCTCAGCTCAGGACCGTGACCACGCAGGACCAGTCGGCGAGCATCGGACTTCCGCAAGGATGGCAGATGGGGCAGGGCGGTCAGGGCACGATTTTTGCAAGCGGGCCAAACGGCGAGAACATCTCGCTAGACTTGACGTTTTCGGCGACGGACCCGAATAATCCGGCTGCGCAGCGAACACGGCAGATTGTGGCGCAAGGTGGGTTGCGGAACACAGTCTACGCAAACGCGTTCTACTACCCGTATGGCGCAGACCCTGGGAAAACGTTGGTCGACATGGTGCATCACCTGGAACAAAAGGCAGGGATGCAGCCGGCGGACTTCAGAATTACGAGCGAGTCGCCGGCGCAATTGATGCCGAACGCTCGGTGCTTCCACATCGAGGGGACAGCGGACTTTCACAACGGCAAAGGGACAAACGAGCTGAACAATATCTACTGCATCGGGCCGGAGGGACGAGCGGGCGGCTGGGGGAGCTACATCTTCGGCTACACGGCGCCGGAGGCTGTGGCGGAAAAGGAGCGGGCGACGCTTGGGGCGATTGTGCAGAGCTTCCACATGAATCAGCGGGTGGTAAATCAGCAGGCAGCGGCAATTGCGGGGCCGTCGATTGCGCAAAGCATGCGTATCGGACAGATAGTGAATGCGCGCGTGCAGGCGGCGCACCAGGCCGAGGCAATTCAGAACTCGAGCGTGTATCAGCACTGGGACTCGATGGACAAGCGCAGCCAGGACTTCGAGAACTACCAGCTTGGCTATGCGGTGGTGGCGGACACGGGCAACAACGCGCACGGAACGCTGTGGGCCGATGATGCTGCAGCGCTTGTGAAGTCGAATCCGAACCAATTTGAGTATGTAAGCGCGCCGAATTATTGGAAGGGGATTGACTACTAGCCATGCATCCTCTCCCCTTGAATTGCGCGGCTCCACAACGGGGCGCGCAATTCAGAATGGGTTCGCCTGCTCTGATTTGGAGGCGCGCGGTGTAACGCCCATCCAGCGGCGGAGTTGGCGCTGGGCCGGCTTCTCGATGAAGTGCAGCGCGAGGAGAGCGAGGGCGATGAGCAACGCATAGCTTAGCCAGGGGTCGAAGCGGATGAGGCCGGTGCGCTGGAGAATGCCTGAGTCGTGGATCATGTTCCACAGGTTGAAGTGGAGCAGGTAGAGGCAGTAGCTGGCCTCGCCGATGAAGACAAGCGGCTGCCATGAGAAGGCATCGGCCAGTAGGTTTTGGCCGGCAAGGCCAAGGATCATGCAGCCGAAGAGCGGCATGAGCAGGCCGTCGTGGATGACTGCGTAGGGGACGCGGGGACCGAGCACAAGGATTCCGAAGGTCCCGGCGAATCCGCCAAATCCAAGGACAAACCGCAGCCAGCCGGCGCGGGGCACAACCTCGTCCACGTTCGCAAGCATAACACCGAAGACGAAGCTGGCAACGTGGGGCAGCGGCGTGTATTTGAGCATCTGGAGCCAGGGCCCATAGCTCCAGCGATCGGTGATGGCGAGATGATCGGGATTGAGCAGGAAGTAGACGGTGCCGGGGATCAGGCCAAGGCACCAGACGCCGGCCATTTTTGCCAGGTGAGTAGATAGCCGCGTGGGTCGCTTCCAGCGGGCGAACCAGGGGAACCCGAGGTAGTATGCGGTTTCGGCGGACATGGTCCAGGCGGGCGTGTTGAGGAAGGTGGCAACCTCCGGGATCCAGCCCTGAAGAAGCAGCGGCGAGAGCACCATGCCGGCGAAGAACATGCCGTGGCTGTGGGCCTGGTACTCGACGGGGATCATGCGCCAGGAAAGGATCAGGCTCAGTATGTAAATAGGATAGAGGCGGGTGAAGCGCGCTTCCCAGAAGCGTGTGCGGTCGAGGGTTCCGGCGCGAGCCTTGGAGGCGTAGTTGTATGCGAGGACGAAGCCGGAGAGCAAAATGAAGAAGCTGACCGAGACATAGCCGGCGTTGACTACAGGGGCAAACCAGCCGAACCAGTCAGGGTTGGAAAAGTGAAAAAAAACAATGTTGATGGCCGCAAAACAGCGCAGGCCGGTAAGCGCGTTGAGCCGGGATGGCTTGGGGATATCCAAAGAAGCTTCTAGCCTCTAGCTTTTAGCTGCCAGCTTTCAGCTCTCAGCTTTCAGTTCCGCTGCCGCGACGCCCTGGCTGCGAATGGTACTCACTTCTCTTAGACGTCAAACTGCAACAGGACAAGAAGAAAGCTGATAGCTGACGGCTGAAAGCTGTCTTTACGCCGTGACCAGCGAGCCTACCTTTTCACCGAGCACGACGCGCTTGATGTTTCCCGGCTGATTCATGTTGAAGATGATCATGGGGAGACTATTGTCTTTGCAGAGGCTTACGGCCGTGAGGTCCATGACCTTGAGGCCCTTCTGCAGGATCTCCATGTAGGTGATCTCGTCGTACTTGACGGCATCTTTGACGAGAACGGGGTCGGCGTCATAGACACCGTCCACCTTGGTTGCCTTGAGGAGCACATCGGCCTTGACCTCCATGGCACGCAGGCTGGCTGCGGTGTCAGTGGAGAAGAACGGGTTGCCAATGCCGGCGGCGAAGATGACAACGCGGCCTTTTTCGAGGTGACGGACGGCGCGGCGGCGGATGTAGGGCTCGGCGACCTGGTTCATGAAGACGGCAGTCATAACGCGGCATTGAACGCCCCGCTGCTCCAGGGCATCCTGCATGGCAATGGCGTTGATGATGGTGGAAAGCATGCCCATGTTGTCAGCGCTGACGCGGTCCATGTTCTTTGCCTGATCCATTACGCCGCGAAAGATGTTTCCGCCCCCAACCACGATTCCAATCTCGACGCCGAGTGCGTGAACATCGACGATTTCCTGCGTGATCTCCGCGATCTTTTCCGCGTCCAGTCCAAAGCCCTTCGGCCCAGCCAGCACTTCCCCGGAAAGCTTGAGAACGATGCGTTTATACATATCTTTTTGAGTATCGCACACGGCAGGTTTGGCTTATCAGGGCAGGGACGGGCGGGTTGCTTCATCGTCCCAAGTTGTGCTGTGGGGTACAATCGCTGCCATACCCACCCATTCATAATCGGGATTGGCGTTCGGGACCGGCGCTCAGGATAGGCATTCGGGGTGTGTTTCGAGACTGACTTGATAAATCAATCGGGAGGCAGCGTTGGGCAAGGTCGATATCTTCATTCCGCCGTCGACGGTGGAGCGCTTTGGACCGGGCGAGACGGTGGTGAAGCCGCTGCCGGGGGACTTTCTGCTGACGCACTCGGAGGGCTTCAGCAGCAACCTGATCCGATGGGGCCAGAGTATTCGCTATCACGGGCCGACCGAAGGTTATGCGCACTGGTGCCATGCGGCCATGTTCGTGGATACGGATGGGGAGATCGTGGAGGCCATCCTGCAAGGGGTGCAGCAGCGCAATGTATCGGTGTATGCGGATACGGAATACCACGTGATTCGGCTGACCGATGCGACGGAAAAGGAGCGGGCCCATGCCGTGGCCTTTGCCGAGCACTGCCTGAACGATCGCTACGGCTACATCACGGACTTGAGCCTGGCGCTGTCGCTGCTGACGAGGAGGAAGTTCTTCTTTGGCGAAGAGGGGCAGATGATCTGTTCGGGGATGGTGGCGCGGGCGCTGGAACGGACGGGAGCGATCTTTCAGTTTGATTCGTGGCACATGCTGCCGGCGGACCTGGCGGATGCTTTCAACGTGCAGCCTACGCCGGGAGCTTCGACGGGCACGGTTCCGGACGCGACGACGGGGGTATCGCGGCGGTCGGCGAAAAAGGGATCGTAGAGCCAAGCCGGAGATTCCGCTCAAGCGCTTGAGCCCGGTCACGGGGCAAGGGCGGGCTCACTTGCGATGAAAAGACGATGGCCCGCGGTTTGAGGCCGCGGGCCGTAGCGTTTTTGCGCGAAGAAGGCGTTACTCCGCTGCGCCTTCGACTTGCTTTGTAGTGGCGACGGTCCAGTCGGGTGCGCCAACCTTGAAGCGGGCGAAGCGGCGAACGGTGATGTTTTCACCGAGCTTGCCGACCTTCTGCGCGATCAGTTCCTTGATGCTGACAGCCTGGTCCTTGATGAAGGGCTGCTCGAGGAGGCAGACTTCTTCGTAGAACTTGGCCATCTTGCCGTCAACGATCTTCTCGATGACGGGAGCCGGCTTGCCGGTGGCAGCGGCCTGGGCACGGTAGACGTCCTTCTCGCGCTCAAGATCTTCGATGGACACGTCCTCGGGACGCACATAGCGCGGGTCGGAGGCGGCGATGTGCATGGCGATGTCCTTGAGAAGGTTCTGGAAGTCGTCGGTGCGTGCCACGAAGTCGGACTCGCAGTTGACTTCGAGGAGCACACCAATCTTGCCGCCGGCGTGGATGTAGGTTCCCACTGCGCCTTCGTTGGTGGTGCGGGCAGCTTTCTTCTGGGCCGATGCCATGCCACGCTTGCGCAGCACGACGAAGGCGCCTTCAATGTCGCCCTTGCTTTCCTGAAGGGCTTTCAAACAGTCGCCCATCGGCGCTCCGGATTTGTCGCGGAGCTCTTTTACCTGCTTGGCATCAATCTTGTCGCTCACAGTACTCATCTCACTTTTCCTTTATTTTACGGCAGCGGTCGATCCCGTATTTGTTTTTGGTTGTCCTTGCTTTTGCTTCATGGCTTGACCGCCTGGTTCGTCAGCCGTCCGATGCTGCGTAGAGCATCCTCGTTTCCCTGTTGACCGGCCTTCTGATACCAAGACATTGCCAGCTTCACGTCCCTGGGGACACCTTGCCCCGTTTCGTACGCCACACCGAGGTTGTACTGGGCATACTGGTTTCCGTGCTCCGCGGCTTTTGCAAACCAGTCGGCTGCCTGGGTAGAATCCTGCGGCACACCGGCTCCCCGCTTGTACATCAGCCCCAGGTTGTATTCGCCAGGCGCATATCCCTTGTCAGCCGACTTGCGGAACCACGCAGTTGCCTGCGCCGGGTCCTCTGCGACGCCAATCCCTTTGTTGTACATCACGCCGAGGTCATACTGGGCGTCGGGGTAGTTCTGCGCCGCCGCCTTGATGAGCAACGCTTTGCCTTGTTCATAGTCCTGCGATACACCGTCCGCGGTAATGTACATCATGCCCAGGTTGGTCTGGGCGCTGGCCTGGCCTTGATCGGCCGCCTTTTTGTACCACACCACCGCCTGTTTTGAATCCTGCGCCTCACCCTGGCCGGTTTGGAACATCATGCCCATTTGCGATTGGGCATCCGCATTTCCGTCCTCCGCGGCCTTCCGAATCCAGGTTGCGGCCTCGGCCAGGTTCTGGCTGCTGCCGTCCTCTGACAGAATCTGGCCCAGTCGGAACTCCGCATCGGCGCTTCCCTGGAGTGCGGCCTTGCGATACCACACGGTCGCCTGCGGCAAATCTTTTGCGACCCCTTCACCATGCGAATACATCACGCCGAGGTTGTATTCGGCATCCGCGAACCCCTTGTCCGCAGCCTTCCGGAACCACGCAATCGCCTGTTGAACATCCTGCGGCACGCCATTTCCGCCTTCGTAGAGGACGCCGAGGTAATACTCAGCATCGACGTCTCCCTGAGCAGCCGCCTTGCGGTACAGCGAGATCGCTTGCGGGAGATCCCTGGCGACGCCCTCTCCGCTTTCGTACTCCACGCCGAGGTAGTACTGGGCTGGCGCGTAGCCCTGGTCTGCCGCCTTGCGGTACCACACGGCCGCCTGCTGAAGATCCTTCGCTTTGCCAATGCCATGGGAGTACATCAGGCCAAGCTTGAATTCGGATAGGGCGTCGCCCCGATCAGCCGCCTTTTGAATCTCGGCGATCTGGGCTTCAGTCAGATTTGAGGATTGTGCCTGCAAGCCCGCCGCGGCAAACGCAAAGAGAATCATGCAGGCTGCCGCCATTGAAGCGAGGCGGACGAACACGTTCCATGGAGTCAGAAATGTCTGCGGGTTTGCGATCTTTTCCTGCACTTCATCCCTCTCTCCATCGAACAGCGCCGTGTTTGCTTGATTGGTTCCGGCCCGCGCCCACTCGCAGTCCGTTTGAGTCCAGCGCCCTTCCGACATAAGAAAAGCGTGGCACCCCTTATTTAGCGGCCACGCTTTCTCATTATTCGCACCGAGTGCGACGACGAGATTAATGAGCGCCTTCGGCGACTTCAGCCTCTTCAAGGGCTTCAACCACGGCCGGGGCCTTGCGGATGCCTCCACCGAGGGCAGCTTCCAGGTCGACTTCCTCAACGGGGGCTGCTTCAGCCGCTTCGGCTTCAGGCGCGACGGGCTCAGGGAGTTCTTCAGAGAAGGCCTTGTCACCGACGAGGTTGACGCCTTCGGCGGCCGAGTCAGCGATCTTCGAGGTGAAGAGGCGGATGGCGCGAAGAGCATCGTCGTTGCCGGGGATGACGTAATCAACAACAGTGGGGTCGCAGTTGGTATCGACAACGGCGACGACCGGAATTCCAAGCTTGCGGGCTTCCTTTACGGCTATGGCCTCGTTGTTGGAGTCGACGATAAAGAGCGCGTCAGGCAGCCGCTTCATGGACTTGATGCCGGCCAGGTTTGCCTGGAGGTGCTTGCGCTCGCGCTCGAGCTTGATGACTTCCTTCTTCGTCAGCAGCTCGTAACGGCCATCGGTGGCCATTTCGTCGAGTTCCTGAAGGCGCTTTACACTCTTCTGCACTGTCACCCAATTGGTGAGGAGGCCGCCCAGCCAACGATTGTTGATGTAGGGCATTCCCGCACGGGTGGCTTCTTCAGCCACGGCTTCCTGGGCCTGGCGCTTGGTGCCGACGAAGAGAATCGTCTTGCCGCTGGCGCACAGCTCGGTGACAAACTTGGACGCATCCTTGAACAGCTTGAGCGTCTTCTGCAGGTCGATGATGTAAATCCCATTGCGCTCGCCAAAGATGTATTCCTTCATCTTGGGGTTCCAGCGCTTGGTCTGATGCCCGAAGTGAACACCCGCTTCGAGCAGCTCCTTCATTGTGATCGTGGCCATTGGCCTCCTTTATTGAGTTGCATCCGGGTGGTCTTATCCTTGCCCGGATTGATCCCGCTTTTGGCGGGGAGTGGTGGAACTGAGTTCGTAGTTCACAGTTCGTAGTTCACAGTTGCCGTCACTTGCGAAAGAAACTGAGAACTGCGAACTAAGAACTGCGAACTGAAAACTAGCGCTTGCTGAACTGGAACCGCTTGCGGGCGCCCTTCTGCCCGTACTTCTTACGTTCCTTCTGGCGAGAATCGCGCGTCATCAAGCCTTCGGCCTTGAGCACCTTGCGGAGCTCAGGGTTGAACTCAACCAGGGCGCGGGCGATACCCATCTTCACGGCATCGGCCTGGGCTGAAACACCGCCGCCCTTGGTCGTGGTGACGACATCGAATGTGGAGGCAAGCTCAACGAGAGCGAGGGTCCGCTTGGCGGAGACGCGCTGCTGTTCGGTGACGAAGTATTCGTCGAAGCCCTTGCCGTTGACCTTCCACTCGCCCGTTCCGGGACGAAGGAAAACGCGGGCGATCGCCGACTTGCGCCGTCCCGTCCCGTAATACTGAACCAGATCTGCCATTCTTTTTCAGCTCCTAAGCTGCGTTACTTGATTTCCATTGCCACTGGCTGCTGAGCCTGGTGGGGGTGCTGGTCGCCCTTATAGACCTTGAGCTTGGAACCCATGGCGCGTCCCATCTTGGTCTTGGGCAACATGCCCTTGATCGCCTGCTCGAGGATGGCCTCGGGCTTGCGGTTCAACAGGCGGGTGAACTCTTCTTCGCGGAGGCCGCCGGGGAATCCCGTGTAGCGGCGATAGATCTTCTGCGAGCTCTTGAGGCCGGTCAGGCGGACCTTCTCAGCGTTGATGACGACGACGTGGTCGCCCATGTCGATGTAAGGCACATACTGCGGGTTCAGCTTGCCGCTAAGCAGATCGGCCGCCTTGGTGGACAAGCGGCCCAAAGTCTGGCCGGTCGCGTCAATCACATACCATTTGCGGGGAATGTCTTTCCCGCTGGGAACAAAGGTGCTCATCTCTCTCCTGCCCTCTTCTTCAAAAAATCAGGACCTGCCCAAAATCAGAACGGCTGGGCGGCCTGAGGCGAAACAAAAATCGGTGCGAGCAAAATCCGCACAAAATGCAAATGCCCACGCCAAACGCGCAGGGGCCTGAATTCTACCCACGTCCAAACAAATCTGTTCGGGTGAGAACTGCGGGGGTTGGCCATTTGTGGCTTTGGCCTGATTGAACTGGCTTTAGGGCCGATTCAGATGCCGATTGCCTGTTCCGTCTGACCCTTGAATCGAACTTCGGAGGGATCGTCCAGCCGGTATGGGTCGGTATATACAGACCCCAGGCGCAACACCGCGCAAGGTCTCCAGAATAGCCTAATCGGGGTGTGGAGTCAACGAAAAGTGAGGGCTTGTTGGTGTCGCGGATTGGAGATCCGGAGGTTTATGCGTCGAGTGCGCCTGCCAACGCGCTGCAAACCAACTCAGAAGACCAGGGATTCGGAACTTTCGTGATACATTTCGGCAAGATTGAAGATTAGGTGAAAGCCGCCATGGACGGAGAACACAAACCGGAGGAAAGCCAGGCCAGTCCCCCGCCACCGCTTCCTACCCGGAAACCCGAGCAAGGGCCCCCCGCGCCAGCGACCCCACCCATCGCGCAACATCCAACTAACGTCGAGAAGCAGATGACCGGCTTTGAGAAGGCAACTCTGCAATGGGCTAAAGTCGCTGTGTTCCTCTCCGCCCTCGCAGCTGCGTTTGTGTGCGCTCAGTGGTTGGAAATGCACGCCGGGGGGAAAGACACCCATGATCTCGCCGTGGCCGCCGGGAATCAGGCGACTTGGACTCAGAGACTTGCCGATTCCGCCAAAATCCAGTCTGACAAGACGCAGGCTCTGGCTGATCGGACCAAGGACCTCGCCGATCGGATGAAGGATCAGGCCGATCAGACGAAGGCAATCGCTGTTCAGGCTATTGTGCAAGCGAGAGCGGCACAAGAGTTCGCTGCTGAAGCCGCAAATTCTGTGCGGGTTGCGAGGGATGCCATGTACCTTGAGCAGCGTCCATGGGTGGGAATAGAGATTATTGACATTCTCGCTCCAAATCAGTCTCCTGAACTCAAGGTTGTAATTCAAAACAGCGGCAAAACTCCAGCCCTCCAGTGGCGCGACGAAAGCATACTTGCACAAGGGGAATCCGACGACCCTCCCGGTGACTATGATTTTCTGCACGCAAGGGAAATCCACGACTACCCTCCAGCCCTTAAGCAACGGATTAAAGAACATCCTGAAGAAGAATCGCAAGTGAGAGAAATGGCGGGAAAATATTTTGCAACCCTCGAAGCGTTGAACAGGAGAGAGCAACAAACCCTTCCGCCTGGTGGAACTCGCGAAAAATATATGATTATGGGGCCACTTCAAGATCATCTGTTCCACTTTGTCATTGGAAAGCTCGTTTACAGAGACCCCATTGACCCCACCAAGGAACACACCACCAACTACTGCTTGGTTGCCTTTAGGGCTGCTCCGCTGCGGCTGTGCAAGAGCGGGCAAGATATGAACTGAGAGTAGCAAAAAACAGACTAAGACACGACCTTGCCCGTCGTTTTGCTCCTTCGCGGTCCAATCGCAAATGCGGCTCGTTCATGGGGATGAACGAGCCGGAGTTTTTGGCTGGAAGCTACTGCGAGCGGATAGCGAGCGTCCGCTCCATGCAATGGTTAGGCGGCGTTTTCTGCGACAGTGCTGACGCGGAAGCGCTTCATCGAGACTGCGAGGGTGCGCTCGATTTTGCGCAGGTCGCCGCGCTCGGATGAGGACGCGAAGGTGGAGGCGATGCCGGATGCCGATGCGCGGCCAGTGCGGCCGATGCGGTGGACAAAGTCCTCGGCCATCTTGGGCATGTCGAAGTTGACCACGTGGGCGATGTGGGCCACGTCGATGCCGCGAGCGGCAACGTCGGTGGCTACGAGCACGCGATGGCGGCCCTCAGAGAAGCTGCGCAGGGCCTGGTTGCGCTGCGACTGGGTCCGGTCGCCGTGGATCTGGGTGGCAGAGAATCCGCCACGGGCCAGACGCCGCGCTACACGATCTGCGCCGTGCTTGGTGCGAACGAAGACAAGAAAGCTGCCCTGCTCCTGATCGAGGAGGTGTTCGAGAAGCTCCTGCTTCTTGTCGGGCTCGACCTCAAAGGTGCGCAGCTCGACGTTTTCGGCAGGCTTGAGGACTGAGCCGATCTCGATGCGGACGGGGTTGTTGAGATATTTGCGAGCCACTTCCTTGACCGCGCCCTCGAGCGTGGCGGAGTAGCAGAGGGTTTGGCGCGTTGCGGGCAGCGTGGTGGCGATGCGCGCGATGGCCGGCTGGAAGCCCATGTCCAACATGCGGTCGACTTCGTCGAGGACCATGATCTTGACGGTGTCGAGGCGGACGAGCTTGCGCTTGAGGAAGTCTTCGAGGCGGCCGGGGGTGGCGACAATGAGCTGCGCACCACGGCGGATGGCCTGAAGCTGCGCACCCTCATGGAGTCCGCCGACTACGAGCGCCGCGGTTTGCGTGGGGCTGGTGCGGATGGCGCGGAATGCGGTCTCAACCTGGATGGCGAGCTCGCGGGTGGGGAGAACGATGAGCGCCTGGGCGCCCTTGATATCGAGCTTGTTGAGCTGCTCGACGATGGGGATGAGGAAGCTGAGGGTCTTGCCGGTGCCGGTAGCGGCGGTGGCCAGAACGTCACGGCCTTCGAGGGCGGGAGGAATTGCACCGGCCTGGACGGGCGTAGGGGTGGTGAACTTGTTGGCATTGAGGCGCGCCATGAGCGGCGCTGAGATTGCAAACTGTGAGAACTGAGAATCCAAAATAGTCTTTTCCTATTGATTCCGTGAGCGGCGGAGTCTTCCGCGGCCTGCATTCGGAACCGGTCATGAGGCGCGAACGCACCCGTAGTGCTAGAGACGGGGGGCGCGAGCCTTCTTAATCTTCTACGCGTTTGTGAGAATCGAAAACGTCCTGAGGACCGGCCTTCAAATCAATGAGGCCCGAATCTGACCCACGCTACTGGTTCGCCAAGCGGCACATTGCCGGGTGGCCCCCTGCTCCGGACCGATCCAGGCACGAATCACACGTGCTGGGATCACATCCCCCGGAAATCGTTCCTTTGCTTGCCGGGCACCAGTCCATTCAAGGAGGCGCACGCGGAAGAGCTGGAACCTTTACCTTGGACCAAAACTTCGCGGTCCAAAGCCAAGTCGCCGGGTGAGGAGACTTAAAGGGTTACGCTGTAGGGGCTTGGGGGAAAAATCTGTGCCAGGCAAACTTGCCGGCTGGTGATAATTGAAACCAGAAGGCAATCTGCTGCTCACGGCCAAATCACTGAGCGCAAACCTAGTGTAACACGGATGTTGCGTCATCAATGAGGTCGCAGCCAAAGGAGTATCGTAGCGCGGCACATAGTTCGGCCATTCGTGGTGAACTCAGCTGCGCCACGCGCTTCCCCAGGCGGTGCTTTGAGACAGTCGTTGTGTTGTGCAGATTCACCCCGCACGGCGCCTTCATTCCATCCGACTCATCCAGAATCACCTCTGATTTCACACCGCGAATCGTCGACGTGATCGGCACGACCGTGGCAGTCGCCAGAAAATCAAGCGAGCTGTTTCGAGTCATCACTACGACTGGCCGCTTCTTGTCTGGAGCTGCAAACGCGCAGATCCGTACTTCCCCACGCGCTAGTCTTCCGGCCATACTGCCACCGACGCCCACAATCGAGCTTCATCGAGATCTTGTGGATGTGCCTTGTAGGCAGCTCGCTCCTGCTCTTCGTGTGCGCGAATCTCGATTCTGCGCAAGTGCTCGCGCAGCGCATCGCGCACCAGTGCCGAGCGGTTTCGCTTGGTCTGCTTGGCAACCCGGTCGGTGGCCTGCAGGAGCTCTTTATCGAGCACAATCTGCACTGTTTCCATATGTGGACCCCAGTCCACAGTATACTCAACACCAAAACTGTAGGGTGACCAGGCTCAGCTTACCCTCACTCTGGCGGTATAGCGGTCATTGAACTTCCTGCTTCGGGTTTGCGTCAATCTAACCACGCGTCGTGTTCTCTATCCCGCCGAACGAGTTTCCCCCTGTCAACCCTCCCGAGGACCTTCCCCTTGAATTCGATCATCAGGCTTCTTCCCTGCTTTGCCGCCGTCCTGCTTCCCATCGTTGGTGGCGCACAGAAAATCCCCGGCAACGCAGCGATCGACCAGAAAGTAGCGGCCATCATGACCAGCACCCACGCTAACGGCATGGCCGTTGCCGTGGTCGACCACGGGAAGGTGGGCTATGTGCAGGCTTACGGCATTCGCAACGCCAAGGGCGATCCGCTCAACGCCGACACGATCATGTACGGCGCATCGCTCACCAAGACGGTGTTTGCCTATATGGTGATGCAACTGGCGGATCAGGGCAGGCTGAAGCTGGACACACCGATCAAGGACGATCTGGATAAACCGCTGCCTAGTTACGGCCCTGACCTGACCTTCCCGGACAAGTACGGGCCTTATAAGGACCTGGCCGACGATCCGCGATGGGAGAAGATCACGCCGCGCATGTGCCTGACGCATTCGACGGGCTTCAGCAATTTCTGGTTTATTGAGCCGGACCAGAAACTGCACATCCACTTCGAGCCGGGGACTCATTTCAGCTATTCGGGAGAGGGTTTGATTCTGCTGCAATTTGTTATTGAACACGGCCGCGCGGCGCAGGGGCTGGGGATCGACGTTGGGGATGTGGCCAATGCGGATTTCAAGAGGCTTGGCATGACGCGGACGAGCCTGGTTTTCCTCAACGGAGCGGAAACCAATGTGGCCGATGGCTGGAACGACAAGGGCGAGCCGCAGGAACACAGCCAGCGGAAGAAGGTGCGAGCGGCTGGATCGATGAACACGACGATTTCCGATTTTTCGAAGTTTGCATCGGCGCTGGTGGGCGGCGATGGGTTGAGCGCGGCTTCGCGCGCGGAGATGACCAAGCCAAGCCTGCACATTCCCACAGCAGGCCAGTTTCCGATGTTTCTTCCCGACCTTCCTGTGAATCAGCAGCGAAAGGATTTGGCGGCAGGGCTTGGCGTTGTGGTCTTTGACGGTCCGCAGGGTCACGGCTTCTTTAAGGGAGGGCACGACGGCCAGACGGCTAATACGATGGTCTGCCTGGAGACAAGCCAGCGCTGCGTTGTCATCTTTTCGAACGACGTTCGCGCGGAGGCGGGATTCGCGGAGCTGGTGAAGTTTGTGCTCGGGGATACGGGCGTTCCCTACGACTGGGAGTATGGGGACCACGCGGGGAAGTCGTGATTTCGCAGTTGCCCCGAGACAGCCGTCGCATTGCCTTTGCATTTGAATGAATATCGTGGAGACATTCGCAGGGGAATATGGGCAACGATTGCCTTGCGTTCCTCTCCATCAGGCTGAGAACATCTTTGCAATGAAAAAACCGCTCAGGCCTTATGCAAAGATCGGAACGTTCTGTCTTGCATCCCTGGCGAGCGCGCTAATATGCTGTGCCGGTTGCTCAATTCATGAGACGAATCGCTGGGAACAGCCGCAAGACTATGTGACATTCGTGCTCGCGAGCGGGACGTATGTCTCGCTCGTTGTCGCGCTGATTTCATTTGTCGCCTTTGTGATTGCGCTGATGCGGGACCGGCCGGCGGACTAGGCCAAAGGCCCAGCGCGGCTCGAGCAAAAGTAAACTCGTCTATCCCTCGACGCGGTGCATGCGGGCGTCGGGCAGGCCCATGAGGCGTTTGCGGCGGAGGATGTCGTCGATCTTGTCTTCGGGGATGACGGCGAGGGGTTCGCCGATCTGCTTGGCGATGAGGTAGGTCTTGCAGTAGGTGTCCATGATTTCGCAGAGCCACTCGGCATGGGTGGCCGAGTCGGACCAGCAGACGACGCCGTGGTTCTTTAGCAAGATGGTGTTGTGCTGCTCGACAAAGGGAATGATGGTCTCGGCGAATGCCTGGGTTCCGGGGGTTTCATAGGGTGCGACGGCGGCGGGTCCGATGAAGACTTCGTATTCAGGGATGAAGCCGTTGGGCGGAACGGTGCCGGTGATGGCGAAGGCAGTGGCGTAGGGCGGATGACAGTGAACGACGGCGCGGGCCTTGGGGTTGGCCTTGTAGATTTCGAGGTGAAGGAGGAGCTCGCTGGTGAGGTCGCGGTCGCCTACAAGGATTTTGCCGTTGAGATCGGAGAGGCAGATGTCCGCCGGCTCGAGATCGGCTTTGCTGAGCAGCGTGGGCGTGCAGAGCAGGTAGTCCTTGCCGATGCGGACGCTGATGTTGCCGCCGTTGCCGTCGACGTACTGGCGCTCCCAGAGCTTGCGGCCGACGCGGATGATCTCTTCGCGAATGGCGGTGGCCAGAGCCGAGCTGGCGGCAGCGAGCGGCGAGTCGAAGGTGGGCTCTTCGACGGGAGTGGCGAGTTGCTTCTGCTTCATCCAGTCCTGCTTCGTCTCCTGGGGCTTTGTCTCGGCCCGTTTCGTCTGGGATTCTTCGACGGGCATAGCTACCTGCTCCATTCCTGACCTCGCACACTGTGGCAATGAGGGCGCGCAAACGAGCGCCCGTATGCCTGCATTATAGCGAGAGGCGAGGATTGGGCGGGTGATTGGAGGCACGACCTTAGTTCATGGGAACCAGCTTGCGCTGGAGAGCCTCAAGCGTCTGCCCCTTGGTTTCGGGGTAGATGAAGAGCACAACGAGGAACTGCACCACGGTCATGACAGCGAAGAAGACGAACGGCGCTGCCTGACTGACTTGCTTGGCTACGACAGGGAATGCCATGGCAATAGCGGCGTTCATGAACCAGTGGCTGGCCGAGCCGATGCCCTGCCCCTTGGAGCGAACGGCAGTGGGGAAGACTTCGCCGATGTAGACCCAGATGACTGCGCCTTGGCTCATGGCGAAGAAGGCGATGTAGGTGATGAGGAACCAGACGAGAAGGCTTTGGTGGGAGTTTGTCGCGTAAATCCAGGCGACGCCAGAGAGACAGGAGGCGGTTCCGACCGCGCCGATGAGCAGGAGCGTCTTGCGGCCAACTTTGTCGATGATGCTCATGCCGAACATGGTGAAGATGAGGTTCGTGACGCCGATAGCGATGGCTTTTTGGTCGCCGGAGAGCTGGCTATAGCCGGCGGCCTGGAAGATGGGGTTGAGGTAATACAAGATGGCGTTGATGCCGGCGAGCTGGTTGAATGCGCCGATGGAGATGGCGAGGAAAAGCGGGAAGCGATACTTCCAGCGGAAGACAGGCTCATGGGCGGAAGCATGCTCTTCAGCAAGTGCGGCGCGGATATCAGCTAGCTCGGCCTGGGGATCGGGGTCGCCCATCATCTTGAGTACGGAGAGAGCTTCGTCGATGCGATCCTGCGAGGCAGACCAGCGCGGGCTGCGGGGGATGCCGAATAGAAGGGCGAGGAAGCCGACAGCGGGGAAGGCAGCAACGCCCACCTGCCAGCGCCACTCCGTGGCACCAAGGTTCATGAGGCGGATGAGGTAGTTGGAGGTGTAGGCAAGCACGATGCCGAAGACGACGTTGAACTGAAAGGCGGCGACGAGGCGGCCGCGCCATTTGGCAGGGGCGAGTTCGGCGATGTAGACGGGGCCGAGCACAGAGGACGCGCCGATGCCGAGTCCGCCGATGAAACGGAAGAAAAGGAACGAGTCCCAGTTCCAGGCGATGCCGCAGCCGGCGGCGGAGAGGATGTAGAGGATCGCCGTGATGCGGAGCGTTTCGCGCGAGCCAAGCCTCTGGCCAATGACCCCGGCGGACAGTGCTCCAATGACGGTGCCGACAAGGCCGATGGCGACGGTGAAGCCTTCCTGCTTAGGGGTAAGGGAATAAAGGTGCACCAGGGCGCCAATGGCGCCGGAGATGACAACAGTATCGAAACCGAAAAGCAGGCCGCCGAGCGCGCCGGTGAGTGTGGCTCGCATCAGGTTGAAGTTGGGTCGCATCTTTCGTTTGTCCTCGCGGTGCATCCCATCCTACACAGCCGCTGCGACGTGAGTAAACTCGCCGAAAAGAACAAGTACATCGAGCTTGCGGGCAAATCGATTGATCACTGAGCTCGTGATACAAGCCGCAGATTTCCCTCGTGGCACGAAAGATGATAGCCGAGTGAAAAGGCGCCTAGCCTTCGACGCGACGGTCGCCCGGGGAAACGCTGAGGATGCGGCAGCGGTGCTTGCCTGAGGCGCTCCATGCCAGGGCCATCTCGCTCTCGATGTAGACGCAATCTCCTGTATCCAATACCTCGCGAATGCCTCCGGACTCCAATTCCAGCTTTCCTTCGAGGACATAGACGAGGCGACTCGCGGTCTGCTGGCCGTCTGTCGTGGTGGACCCGGCGCCTGCGGGGAACTCAATGACCTGTGCACGCAGACGCGAGCGTTCCGATGGCGCATTGAGGGGGATGATTTTGATCTTCTCCACGCCGCGTTCGATGCCCTGCATATGAGCTTTGCGGGTAATGGAGAGGGTGTGATGCGCGGGCTCACCGAAGAAATAACTCATGCCTACGCCGTAGACGCGGCTGATAGTGGCCAGCGTGGGGAGCGTGGGAATCATTCGATCGGTTTCGAGCTTGGAGAGCAGCGCAGTAGAAAGGCCGGTCTCGGCGGCCAGGCGCGAGAGAGTAAGGCGCTTCTGGTTGCGGAGAGAACGGAGCTTGAGCCCGATGCAATAAGGCTCGAGAGACCACTTGGCGTAGGTGACAGTCTTGACCATGTTCACACTCCGTGTCCTGATCGGACGCATGACCTTGCAGGAATCCGACAATCGAGTTCCCGTCAACCCCAGTTTCTCCCCAGGGAGGTGTTAGAAATCCTGAAGAATCTTTGAAGATTTCCTCGCGGGAAGAACACGCGGCTCCGGCGCAACACGATTTAACATCTTATGAGGCACCGGCTTGAAGCTCTCGAGCGACGGCCGGGAAGCCAAATCGATCAACATTCACGAAGGAGCAAGAAATCCCCCATGTCCGACCGCAAGAAACTTCCTCTTCGCGCATTCCTCCCGGTCTTCGCGATCCTTGGACTTATCACCCAGTCCGCACTCAGAGCCGACACCATCGTGCTGAAGAACGGCGACCGGCTTACCGGAACGGCGGTCAAGCTTGAAGGCGGCAAGCTGACCTTCAAAACAGCCTATGCTGACGCAATTGCAATTGCATGGGACCAGGTATCCAGCCTGAAGGTAGACAAGCCCCTGGTGCTTCCGCAGGACAAGGGCAATTTGAGCGTTACTTCGATTGACCGCACAGATGCTGGCCTGGTGATCACGACGGCCTCGGGCAATACAACGATGGATGCAGCTGCCGTCGCTGTGCTGAGAACGCCGGCAGACCAAGCTGCCTATGAAGCATCGCTTCGGCCCGGCTGGGGACATGCATGGACGATGGCTGCGAACGCAAGCCTCGCGCTTGCCAAGGGCAACTCCGATACTGAGACGTTTGGCGCCGGATTCACGGCGGTTCGCGCCACCCGGACTGACAAAACGTCGCTTTACTTCAACACGCTGTATGGGCGCGACAACAAAGCGGATGTGACCTCGGCAAACACCACGGGGGGAGGAGCGCGCTACGACCACAATGTGAATCCGAAGCTATTCGCCTTTGGGTCAGGCGATTTTCTGAGCAATGCCCTCCAGGACCTGAGTCTGCGCTCGACCGTGTCCGGTGGCTTTGGCTGGCACGCGCTGAAGGATAAGAACCAGTTCCTTGATGTGTTGGGGGGCGTGGCGTGGACCCATGAGAGCTACTCCGGGGTGTTAACGGGCGATACAACCACGCCGTCGACGAGTGACAGCTTTGTGGCGCTGAACCTGGGCGAACAATACAACCGCAAGCTTGGCGCGTCGAGCCTGTTTACAGAACAGGCAAACTTCTTCCCAGACATGAGCCACCTGGGGCGGATTCAGTTCAACGTAAACTCGTCGTTCTCGACCAAGATCGCGAAGGTATTCAATTGGGTAACCACTTTCAGCGACAACTACACGTCGTTTCTGCCCAACTCGACGCTGGACAAGAACGACGTGATCCTGACGACCGGGCTGGGCTTAACGTTTAATCGGAAGTAGTTGATTGAGTCTCGAGCCGGGGCTGGCGGTACCGGTCCCGGCTGCGGGCAGACTTTTTTGCTTATTTCCGAAGCTGGCTGCGCGAGGTTATCTGCCCCGCGGAAGCGAGCCCAGCCTTGCCTGGGGCATTGTCCCCCCTTAAACGGTCGGGACTGACCGCAGGCGTGTTGACGTCACAAAACTCATTCGAGCTCCATCAATAAGAAATCGAATGCAAGACTCAATAATTGAATGACATGCATCAAAATGACGCAATTTATACTTTAGTAAACAAGTAACCTACTTTTTAAACAGAAAGTGCCTGATAATCGTTCAGAGTTCCTTGCTGAGTGGCCCACGCTGAGCGCATAATTGCCGTTATATTTGGGAAATTTGGGCCGCGCAAAACAGAATCTGCGTGCTTTTCTTACCCGATCCGAAGCCTTAGCGTGCACGCGGGTTCTTCACGGATATATCGCCGCCATTCACCGAATTCGGATGGCATAACCTCGGCCAGACAATCAGGATTGAACCCGAGGTAAGGTATTGGATCGACTTGATTTGCCTTACTACATTAACCAGAACGCGGGAGCCAGCGCGCTTTTGTTTGGCGAATTTCGCCTGGAGCCGGACGGAACGCTGTCTCGCGGAAAATCGGTAGTTCATCTGACTCCGCGCGAGCTGGCGGCGCTGCGCATTTTGCTGGCGCGGGCGGGGCAGATCGTGAGCATTTCCGAACTGAAACAGGCGTTGTGGGGCGCGACCAACGTGACGGCCGAGAGCCTGCCACGATGCATTTCGTCGTTGCGCGCGCGGTTAGAGCCAGAAGACTGCATCGAAACGCTTTACAAGCGGGGCTACCGCCTCACGGCAGAAGTAAAGAAAGCTGGCGCAGCAAATCGAAAGGATCCGCGGCTCGCCATTCCACCGTTTGAAACCGATCAGGGAGTACCAGCACACCTGGGACCGGCGATCGCTGAAGAGACGATCGCCCGGCTAAGCAACACGCCGGCTGCCGGCATACAGGTGCTGGCGCGAGACTCCTGCTTTGCCCTGGCGAAACGGGGACTGACCGCGATTGAGCTGGGGCGGACGTTGCAAGCCGACCTGGTTCTCAACGGAATCATGAGGGCACTCCCCCGCCATTTTCGGTTACGGGCAGAGATGATCCGTGTTGCCGACGGGGTGCAGATCTGGGTGGAAGACCTGCTGGTGGATCGCGAGCGGAGTGTCGCGCTCGAAACGGAGCTTGTGGAACGGCTCACGTTCCGGCTTGGGGCTCTAAAGGTACACGATCAATTTGTGTCCCCCTCTTCTGGGGGAAGAGCCCGCAAAGAGAGCACGTCTGCGGAGCATGGGACCTGGACCGAGGAAGCAAGCGAGAATGGCTGGGCTGGCGCGGGTGGCTTTTCGATCTCCGCTTCTTCATCCGGCTCGCTGAACCGAAGCAATTACAACCACGAAGCCTACGAGTCGTTCCTGCGTGGCCGCCATGAATGGCAGACAATGGAGCGTCACCGCATGCAGGACGGCCTGCAGAAGCTGACGCGGGCCGCGGAGCTGGATCCCACGCTGATTGCCGCGAAAGTGGAACTGGCAAACCTTTGCGTGACGCAGGCGTTCTACGGCTATATGTCGCCGACAACGTCGGCCAACCTGATTCACGGCACGGCAGACACAATCCCCGATTTGCCCCAAACCGCGCCCGCAATGCTGCCAGCGATGGGCTGGATCAACTTTCACTTCGACCGCAACCTGGCCGGAGCGCTTTGGGCGTTCTCGACTTCAGAGGGATTGCCGCACGACCCGTGGACGACGCGTGTGCGAGCGATGTTTGCGCTCAGCCGCCGCCGGTTTGCTGAGGCGATTGCACTTTTGACTGCCGCGCTGGAGATTGATCCGTATTCTCCGTGGCTATCGAGCCGCCTGGCGCTGGCCTACCATCTGGATGGACAGGCAGACGCGAGCGTGGAACAGGCTAAGCAGGCGATTTCGCTGTTCCCGGGACACGAGGGCTCGAATCTCTACGGTGCGATCATTCTCGCCTATAACCGGGAGACTGAAATGGCGGTGGAGCTAGCGGCCGATCTGGCGCGGCGCCTTCCCTACCTTGATATGGCAACTTCAGTGCAGGTGTATGCCCTTGCGTGCGCGGGCCGTGCCGCGGAGGCACGTACCCTGCTGGAACGGCTTGACTGGCTGAGCCGGGAGCGCTTCGTGATGAGGACAATGAACGCGGCGGCCCTGCTTGAGCTCGACGAACCGGAAGCGGCAATCGCAGAGCTGCAGCGTGCTGCTGAATCGCGGTGCCCGTGGTTTTTTCAGATGCTTGCTGACCCGCGGCTCAAATCTCTGCACGGGCATCCGGAATTCGCCGAATTGGAGACCATTCTCCCGCAGATGGAAGCGGCAGCAGCGGCGGCGGAAGCAAAGGGCGCTTAGATATCTCCCCAAATATGCAGCCGAAGCCTCAGCGCGTTCCGCCAGCCTTTGCTGCCTGAATCACGGCATCAAATGCAGGCTTGGGCTTGCCGTCGCGATCAAAGAGCAACGGGTAGCTCGTGCGTCCACGAACCGGCCAGTTGTTGAGCCATGAATCGCTATCGGTGACTCCCCAGAGCGTGACGCGATTGATGACATCGCTGTGCTTGACGTAGACGGCGAAGAGATCGGCATAGCGGTGAGCGAGTTCCTGCTGCTGTGCAGCGGGCAATCCGTCGGGAAAAGGGTTGAGCTTGGGGTCTGCCTTGATGTTGTATCCCACATCTGCGGTGTGCGAGCCGCTTCCGCGCGGCAGGACATCGATATCGAGTTCAGTGATGGCAACCTTGACGCCGAGTTTGGCGAATGCAGAGATGGTTTCGTCCTCAAGCTGCGCGGATGGCCAGTTGAGGCTGTCGTGGCCCTGAATGCCAACCGTGGTGATGGGGATGCCGGCGGCCTGGAGCTTTTTGATGAGCGCGATAGCGCCGTTGCGCTTGGCCTCGTTTTCGAGCGAGTAGTCGTTGTAGTTGAGTTGCGCCTGGGGATCGGCCTCGTGGGCAAACTGGAAGGCCTTGATGATGAAGTCGTCGCCGATGATTTTGAGCCACTGTGACTGGCGCAAGGTTCCATCGTCGTTGAGAGCTTCGTTGACTACGTCCCAGGCCTGGATTCTGCCCTTGTAGCGGCCAACGACGGTGGCGATGTGATCGTGCAAGCGCTTGAGCAGGGTTTCGCGATCGACGGGCTGGCCATTTTCGCCCTGGAAGACCCAGGAGGGGACTTGAGAGTGCCATACGAGACAATGGCCAACGATGAACATGTGATTCTTTTCGCCGAAGGCAACATACTTGTCGGGCAGCTCGAAGTTGTACTTGTCAGGGCCGGGGTGAACGCGCTCCCACTTGAGAACATTTTCTGGCGAGATGGAGTCGAACTGCGTGGCGAGGAGTTCATCTCCGCGCGTATCGGCGCCCATGATCTGGAGTTCGTTAATGGCAGCGCCAATGTGGAAAAGGCCTTTATACGCGCCTTTGAGCGTGGTGGGGGCCTGGGCAATGGAGACAGCACTGACTACGACCAGACCAGCTAACATGAGGGAACGTGAACGGGACAAGGTAGGCACTCCTTTTAGAGTGATTTTGCAGATTTAAGACGAGTAGCCTTTGCGGCGCTCGGCGAGGTCATGGGAGATGGTCAGGTTGAGCTTCATGCTGATGCCGTAGAAGATGAGGCATACTGCGGCGGCAAGGAAGGCAGCACCCGAGTAAACGGAAGCGGTGAGGCGAATGCCCTCGAGGGCGTGGGCGGACTCGACGGCATCTTTGATGCCCGAGTACCCGTAGAGTTCAAGCAGCCAGCTGGCGAAGAAGCTGCCCAACGCAACACCGATCCACAACGCAAAAACGACTGCAGATGTGACGGTTCCAGTGGCGCGCCGGCCGGTCTTCCATTCTCCAAAGTCGGCAACGTCGCCCATCATGGACCAGAGCACGGGGCCAGAGCAGCCGAAGCAGAACTGGCGCAAAACCTCAAGAGAGATGATAGGGACGGTTGCCGTGGGCGGGAAAAAGTAGAGTGCGATGCAGCAGAGGCCGGTGAGCAGCATGCTCCAAAAAAATGTGGCGCGCTTGCCCATCTTCTTGACGACTGCCGTGGAGCAAGCCACACCGACCAGCAGCGAGATCAATCCAAAGCCGTTAAACCAACTGAAGATCAGCCTGTTTCCGGCGAGTTTGTCAAAGTAAGTCAGCATGACATTACCGCGAATGAGTAGCGCGGTGAAGTAAAAGGTCGTGACCAGGAAGAGCGTGACCCAGGGGCCGTTGTGAATGAGGTCGCCAATATCCTTCAAGACGGAAGTTTCCTGCCGGGCGTCTGGCTGGATCCGCTCTTTGGTGACAGAGAACGCGATAAGGAAGAGAACGATGGACATTCCCAGGAAAGTGCCCATCGTCAACTGGTAACCTCGCGCGCTGTCGCCGCCGCCGAAGAATTTGACCATCGGGACCGCCAGGCTGCCGACAATGAAGCCGGCGGTGTTGGCGAACATCTGACGGTAAGTGGCAATGCTGTTGCGCTCGTTGGGATCGTCGGTCATGACGCCGTTGAGCGAGGCGTAGGGCACGTTGTTGGCGGCGTAGATCAAGCGCAAGAGCAGGTAGGTGCACCAGGCGTAGATCAGCTTACCTTCGGGGCTGAAATGCGGAGTGGTGAAGGTGAGAATGCCGATGATGCCGAATGGGACGGAGGTCCACAAGAGCCAGGGACGGAACCGGCCCCAGCGCGTGTTGGTGCGGTCGGCGATGACGCCCATGACAGGGTTGAAGCAGGCTGAGCCGAGGCCGACGACGAGGAACATTATCTTTGTATGCGCTGTGTCCAGTCCGAAGGTGTTGGTGTAGAAGTCGAACTGCAAGGCCATCAGCGCCTGGAAGACGAAGTTGGCGGCCAAGTCGCCCAGGCCATAGCCGAATTTCTCGCCGAATGACAGCTTGCCGGTATTGTCGGTCATTTGCGGTGCTCTCTTTCCCATCACTCGCTACTAGGGATCGCCGGCAGGAATTGCCGCCAAGGCGTCAATTCGCTCCTCTTCTCGACCCGATTCTCCGTTAACCCGATTCAGCACGGGCAAAGGAAAGACGGCAATGATTGGCGCTACCCACTATATCGCTTTACTACGGAGTTTTGGCAAGCATGAAGTGTGCCCCAGGACATATATAATTCGCAGCGAGGTTACGCCATGACCAAACATGCTCCGCTGCCCTACCATCTCAGCTTTAACGCTCA
>Ga0302197_10000158_pt1 | contig 65814 bp, 55 predicted proteins | sample II_Bog_N2_1_FD_193526 | JGI IMG/M metagenome (GOLD analysis project Ga0302197, IMG submission 193526) | Peat permafrost microbial communities from Stordalen Mire near Abisko, Sweden - II_Bog_N2_1 | ecosystem: Environmental > Terrestrial > Soil > Wetlands > Peat | place: Sweden: Abisko... | reverse complement strand
TTGATCCGGGTCCGGCGGCGCTGGATCAAAATCACCAAAACAACCACAAACAAAACTGCGCAAACGATCCTGATAATGTTGGTGCTGTCCATTTAGAACCCCTTTCGTACAAGAGCCAGTTGAAGGCGGCCACAGTAAAAGCAACATTCCCGGGGGGCAGTTGACGCCGAAGCGCCAATGCCCCTCCTGATGCTTGCTGGGGCCTCTGCGGACGGGGTTGCAAAACCACAATCCCGTCTGGTTGATTCCCCGGGTAGGTTAGCGGACCTTGGTGCGGCGACGCTGAACGAGGATTCCGAGAACGATGACAAACAGAACTCCGGCAACGATGCGAATCAATGAGGTGCTGTCCATGGTAAGTGTCCTTTCTGAACACGACTGCGGTTGTTGTTTTCCCTGGCCCGTTGAGGGCGCTGAAGCTCCGGGTAAAACGAGTTAAGGTCAGTGTGGGCTGCGGGGGACAGCCGGCGGGGCGATTGTACGGCCCCGCCAGGAGATCCGTACAGACACCGAGTTAGCTGACGCGCGAGCGGCGGCGCTGAACCAGAATGCCGAGAACTACGGCGAAGAGCACGCCTGCAACGATCCTGATAATCGAGACACTGTCCATACGAATCCTCCTTTCTTTAGGTGTTGAACAACGTTTTGAATGAATCCATCATGATGATGATTGCCGGCCCTAATACGACCAGGAACAGCGATGGAAAGATAAAGAAGACCAGCGGGAAGATGAGCTTGATTGTGGTTTTGGCTGCCTGCTCTTCCACCTGCTGAATGCGCTGCGTTCTGAGTGTGTCAGAGTGCGTGCGCAAAGTTTTTCCGATACTGGTGCCGAACTGCTCCGCCTGTATCAGCATGGATACGAGGTTGCGGACACAGTCCACGTCGGTGCGATCGGCCAGGTGTTTCCACGTATCCTGGCGCGGCCGGCCGGCGCGCTGTTCCAGCACGACCACTCGCAACTCATCACAAAGCTCGGGCTGCGCATGGATCAATTCTTCCGAGGTCCGCACGGTGCCCTGATCCAGGCTGAGTCCGGCCTCGATGCAGATGACGAGAAGGTCGAGAACATCGGGAAGGCCGCGGCGAATTTTGCTTTGCCGCTTCTTGATCTGCCGACCCAGCCAGAAGTCTGGAGCGAGGTAGCCAAGGCCCAGGCAAACCGCGTAGATGAAGAAGGGGCTCAGAGCTCCCAGGCCAGACACGAGCACAACCGCACAGAGCAGAAGCGGAATGACGAACTTGCATCCGTTGAAGATTCTGACGGTCGACTCTTTGCGGTAGCCGGCGCGGATGAGGCGCTGCTTTACGACCGAGACTTCCTGCTGGCTTTTCGGCAGCACGCTGTCGAAGTGCGTTACGACGTTGCCGATAGAGAAGCCGGACTCCTGGAACTGGCTCAGGAGCGTCTTCGGTTTGGGGTTCGGGTTGATGACTTCGGAGATTCGCTGCAGCATGGCTTCGCGATAGAACAACAGCAGCCCGCCGCTGGCGATCAACAGAAACAACACCGCAAATGTAGCAATCGTGATTCCCATAAATCCTCTTTTACACGTCCATGTTGACGATTTTGCGAATGATCAAACCACCGACGACGATCATTCCGGAAGCCGTATACAGCAGCTTGACGCCGATTGGGCGCTTCCAAAGAAGGCTCATCATTTCTGGATTGACCATGTAGAGCGCACAGCCCAGCACGACGGGAAGCAGTGTGAGTACCCAGCCTGTCATGCGCCCCTGCGCGGTGCGTGTCATCACTTCCCTCTTCAGCCGGAAGCGTTCGCGGATGACGTGTGCGGTCTTGTCGAGCACCTCGGCCAGGTTGCCGCCGCTTTCCTTTTGAATGAGGATCGCGGTGCAGACAATGCGCAGGTCCTGCAGCGGAACGCGGTGAATCAGGTTGTCCATGGCCATCTTGAGTTCGAGACCGAAGTTCTGTTCTTCGAAGCAGGTTCTGAATTCGCTGGCGACGGGTTCGGTGCACTCGCGGGCCACCATGCCCATGGCGGCGATAAGGCTTTGTCCTGCGCGCAGTGCGCTGACCATCAGGTCGCAGCCCGCGGGGAGTTCCTTCTCGAACGCGGCGAACCGCTTGCTGCGCTTGAACAGAACGACCGCGAAAGGAATAAACGCGAAGGCCAGTCCAGCCAGGAGGGAGAACAGGGACGAACCGGTCCTCCAATGTACCGCAAAGGCAGGAACCGCGAAGCAGACTCCGGACATGGACAACAGGGTGCCCGCTGTCCATTTGAGATTGGCCTGGTGTATGAGCGTCTGCAACTGCGAACCGATTTCGAGCTTACTGAGCCGGGTGTTGATCCACGGAATGGCGCTGAATTGATCGTTCTTGCGCAGGTTGACGATCTGATCGCGCATCTCCTGGCTCTCGGTGGCGAGGGCCGAGTCGAGTGTGGCCTGGACTTGCTTGGCCTTTTCAGCGGACCCGGAGCCGCTGGCATAGAGCAGCAATGCCGCCACTGCGAATACGCCGATAAAGATTACAACAACAATCGTTCCCAATCCCATAACGGTCGACCTCCTTTCCTTTAGTAGTTGACGGGTGTTTCTTTCTCGAACAGGCTGGGCGGCAGCATGATGCCGGAGACGCGAAGCCGTTCAAGGAACTTGGGGCGGATGCGGGTCGGCTGGAATGCTCCGATCACCTTGCCGTCCGGACCGATGCCCTTCTTGTTGAAGGTGAAGATCTCCTGCATGCTGATGACGTTCTCTTCCATGCCGGTGATCTCGGAGATGCTGGTGACTTTTCTCGATCCGTCGCTCATGCGGGTAGCCTGCACGACGATGGAGATGGCCGAGGATATCTGCTGGCGCACTGACTTTTCCGGCAGATTCATGTTGCCCATGGCGACCATGGATTCAAGTCTGGAGATGGCGTCGCGCGGGGTGTTGGCGTGAATCGTAGTCATCGAGCCTTCATGGCCGGTGTTCATGGCCTGCAGCATGTCGAAGGCTTCCTCGCCTCTGATTTCACCCATGATGATGCGGTCGGGACGCATACGCAAACAGTTGATGAGCAGTTGACGCTGCTTGATTGCGCCGTTGCCTTCAATATTCGGCGGACGGGTTTCAAGACGCACGATGTTTTCCTGTGCCAGGCGGAGTTCGGCGGCGTCTTCGATGGTGACGAGGCGCTCGTTGTTGGGGATGTACTGCGACAGAATATTGAGCAGCGTGGTTTTACCGGAGCCGGTGCCGCCGGAGATAACGATGCTGATGCGCGCCTTGACGGCGGAGGCAAGCATCTCCATCATCTCGGGCGAGATGCTCTTGAGCTCGACCAGCGAGTTGGCGGCGATGGGACCGGTTCCGAAGCGGCGGATGGAAAGCGAAGGTCCATCGAGGGCCAGCGGAGGAATGATGGCGTTCACACGGGAGCCGTCCTGCAAGCGGGCATCGACCATGGGCGAAGACTCATCGACGCGGCGGCCCACTTTGGAGACGATGCGGTCGATGATCTGCAGCAGGTGGCGATCGTCGCGGAAGGAGGTATCCACTCTCTGCAGCAAGCCATTCTTTTCAACGAAGACGTGATCCTTGTCGTTGACCAGGATGTCGGAGATCTTTGGGTCGCGCAGCAATGGTTCCAGGGGCCCGAGGCCAAAGACTTCGTCCAGCAGGTCCGCCTGGATTTTTTCCTGCTCATCGAAATTCAGCGGAACACGCTGGTCGGCGATGATCTCTTTGACGATGCCGGAAACGGCCTGGCGCGCCTGGGCGCTATTGACCCGCGACAACTTCTCGAGGTCCAGCTTCGAGATCAGCGTCCGGTGAATCTCCGCTTTGTAGTTTTCAAGATTGAGCAGTTCCACTTTTCACCCTCCATTGAGAATCGAATGTTCCTTTTATAAGGAGCGTCATCCGAATAATCTGAAGCCTTTCTTTTTTGGTTGCGTGGCGCGCTGTCCGCAGATGGAGGTCGCCATCTGCCGGATCAATCGCGAAATAGGGGAATCGCCCAGTGCCAGCGGAGTCGCGGTGTTTTGCATTTGACGAACGGCAGCGTAGTCGTTGGGGATCTTCCAGTTGGCCGGCCGGGTAAGCGCCTTGGTGATGGTCTCGTCAGAGACGCCCAGAGCGCGGGGCTCGTAGCGGTTAATGACGATCTCCAGCTTGGGGCTGCCCACGGTGAAGAACTGGCTGATGAGGCGGTTTGAGTTACGCAACTCGGGGATGCCGGCCTGCGTTACGAGGTAAATTGCGAACGCATCCTTGAAGAGGGCGGTTTCGGTCAGGTCAAGCCGCGCGCCCACGTCCACGATTACGTTGTCGAACTCCTGCCGCGCCACAGCCATCAGCTTGTCGATCGCTTCGTTGGTGGCGTGGAACTGGGGAAACTTGCCCGGCGCAGCCAGCACAGAAACGCCCGAGCTGTGCTTGATGAGCAGCTTGTTGAGGAAGGCGGCGTCCAGACGCCCGGCTTCCTGAAGTGCGTTGACGGTGGAGTACTCGGTGACGATGCCCAGGTTCAGAGCAGCGTCGCCCAGTGGCAGGTCGAGGTCGATAAGCAGGGTGCTCTGGCCGGACTCCTGTGCCAGGGCTACAGCAAAGTTGCAGGCCAGCGTGGTTACTCCCGCTCCACCCTTGGCGCCCAGAAAAACCAGCAGCCGGCCGCCGGTCTTGCGCGGAGCCCGCACCACGGTGCGGCGAGACTGCGCCCGCACCAGTGCTTCGGCCATGGTGGCATGGGCAAACGGCGGGGTCAGGAACTCGCGTGCTCCGGCGCGCATGCAGCGGACCAGCAGGTCTGGATCAGGCTTTGACGAGTACACCATCACCGTGGCCGAGCCGTTGGCGCAGATGCTTTCCACCAGTTCCAACGCGAACTTTGGATCGCTGTCCAGATCGATAATGATGACGTCGTTGCGCTGTTCCAGCAGACGCGGGACTTCATCAATACTGCCGGGGTAAGCTGAGTATTCCCGAACCTCGGTACCATCGCATAGAAGAAGGGCAGTGGCCGCCTCTTTGCGGCGTCCCTCGTCCGGACCAATCAGAGCGATCGACAGGACGTCCGATCCGGCGGAACTCATCGAATCGGAAGAAGACCCTTCGAAACGATTTGACGTACTCGAATTCATGATTGTGCCGCTCCCCGCCGCATGGACCGCCCCAGGAGGGTTTGACAGGAATTGATAAGTTGTTGGGGAATCCGCCATTGTTCAGTTCCTGTCTTTTAGTGTGCGAAGAATGAGATCAGCGTTCCGATAGCGATCGCCGGAGCGTAGGGCATCTTGTGTTTCTTTGGGTTGCTGAGGACCATGTCCTCGCGAACCTCTTTCTTTTTGAAACCGAAGGTCAGGTCGCTGGCCCCGGTGAACAGGTCTTTCAAAAATCCGCGATAAGCGGCCCAGCCAACCACCATCACTCCTCCGGCCATGGCTGTAACCACCAGCGCGAAGAACAATTGATTCGGTCCAATCCAGGCACCGATTGCGGCCGCCAGCTTTACATCGCCGGCTCCCATGCCGCCCATCCAGAAGAGGAACCCGTAAATCAGCAGTCCGAGGCCAGCGCCGGCAAAGCTCTGTCCGAGCCCGTGCCAGCCTTGCAACCATGCCTGGGCTACCAATCCCGTTACCAGAAACGGGACCACCAGCCAGTTGGGAATCCGGCGATTGCGCAGGTCCGTGAAGGTCGCCACGGCGAGAACAATCAATGTCGGCCACCAGGCAAACTGATGCATTTCTCTTGTCTCCTCTGTCCCTGTTCTTTCCGGGGACACCGTGGTTAGAGCAATTGCCCAACCAAACTTTTCAAGAGTCAAGATTCTTAATTTCAATCAGTTAGGGAGGGGTGAATCCGGCGGGTGTACACGCCTGTATACGGGTTGCCAAAAACTGTGGCGCGGTACGTATACAGTCGGTCGTCCGGCTACTTCCGGGTTGCCGGAGCGGCCTGCGGGAACAGAATCGGCAGATCTGTCATGGGCGCGGTCACGAATTGGTGCCCTCCCAGCGAGACGGTTTTGAGGTCACGGGCGGGCAGCATTTTCTCGATTTTTTCAGTATATTGCGCGTATTCGGCATCTCCGGCGGGCAGCGGAAACAGGACAAAGCGCGTAAATGTTCCGGACGGGAGCTGGGTGAGCAGAAGGCTGTTCCGGCCATGCATGGCGAAGATGCGCGGCCCTTGAATCAGGTTGGCCTCTGGATACTCCACCGTCATGTAGCCGGGCAGGTAATAGCCCGCATGGCGATAGCCGAGGAAGTGATTGTCAAATGAGACGATGAGCAGGTCCTGCGGTGTTCCCACCTGGGGCAGCGAGGTCTCGACTGAGCCCAGTTCCGCCTCAAAATGGCGGATGGATCTGTAGGAGCAATAGGCTGGAAACGCGAGGAAAATAAAGACATTTGCGGCGGCTCCGACGGCCAGTGTGGCGACCTTCAGGCTCTTTGGCCAACTGCCTTGCTCGTACCATTCGGCGGTCCAGGCGCCGAGCCAGATGCAGGCCGGAGCAGCCACCAGGAGCAGGTAGCCGCTGTTGACCAGCTTGAGGAAGATCAGCGTGAAGAAGCAGAGGGCTGGAACGATCCACACCGCGGTGAAAAGCTTCTTGCGTTTATCGGCCTCGCCGGTGCTGAACATGGTCCAGACCGGGACCAGCGATGCTGCTCCAAAGCATAGAAAATAAATGTAGAGAATGGTCAAGGCGCGGGCCACTGAGGTGATCGGCGACGAGTTGAACACGGTGCCCCTGGAAGGCACCATGCGCCACAGGGACTGGAGCGCGCCGAAGTAGGCTGCGAAGCCTCCGCTGGCCCAGATCATGGGCAGGAACCAGGCTGCAGCGGTGACGCCGAGGGCGGCCAGGCCAGGCACGATCTTTTTCAACGGCGCACGGCGCAGAGAGAAAAGAAACAGCGGTCCCAGGAACAGAATCGAAGAGGGCCTTACGCCGGCGGTGATTCCCAGTGCGATTGCGGCGGGGAGGATGAGGCTGGTTTTTCCGCGATCGATGCGCCAGCAAAGCAGCCCCATCAAAGCCGAAGCCGCAGCCTCAACGCTGTAGGTCAGGGCGACCGTGCCGTGGAACCAGGTGAGGGGGGAGAAGACGAACAGCGATCCGGCGAAGAGTGCGGCGCGGGGACCAAACCACTCCAGCGCAAGGGAATAGATCAGCACGACACAGGCGATGCTGGCCAGGATGCTGACCAGGACCAGCGCCAGGTTGGCATCGTGCATGGCGAAGTTGACCAGGCGGCCGAGGCAAACGTAGAGAAAGTATCCCGGCGGGTGGGGTTGATGGACGCGCGGGTCAAAGCGGGCCATGCCGAGGGCGAAATTCACTGAATCCAGGTCGTATAAGTCGTGGCTTCGAAATGCGAAACGGCTGATGCCAACGGTGCCGGCGAGCAGGCACACCTCAAGTTTTTGACGGAAAGTCACTCAATCAACATAGCAATTGTTGCGCCAATCGAGTTGTCCGGGGCTGAAAGGCGACGGAATACCCATGTTTTCAGTTACCTCGCGCGGAGGTGGCTGCCACTTAAGTGTTAGTCTGCGGGCCGCCTCTATTCGGGCTTTCATGGCGAACTTGGCGGAGTTTTCCGGTTCCTGTCGAAAAACCATGTTAAGTCTATTATTTATAAACACTTAATGCTATTTTCCCCGGCTTTTCGAAAGTGGGCATGGCGATGAAACTGGACTGAAATGGGTTGGTTTGGTTCTTTGTTTTGGTTCGGACCTTGGAATTGCGCGAAAAGGCAGCATCCACGCGGCTTTTTGTAGGTCGCCGGTGGTCGCCTGAGGTTTCAAAGACAGCATGGAGACTGCCCCGGTGCATCGAAACAGGTGCTTTCAGGTGAGCGCGTGAGCATTTCGATTTTCAACCCTTGTTACCCGGTACTGCGCAGGGTGCATTACCAAGGTTGCACCGAAGTGACGCAAAACTGGCATTGGCACCTATAGAGCCGATTAGGGATTATGGAGTCACTTCGCCGATCCACTTTGGTACGGCTTGGCTTCAAACAGTGGGAAAGGTCGCCCATTCATGATCAAAATAGGACTTTACTCGGAAGATCGTACGCTCCATCCTCTTCTCTCATCTGCGCTCGGCAAGGAATTCCAGATCCTGCTGCAGTCAGATCAGCAGGAGATGAGTGATCTGGTGTCGGCTCGCGCATGCGACGTCATGATTGTGGATCTCAATTCGCATCATGAATCGCTCCAGGAACGCGTTGCATTCTCGCGCGTCCTGATCGCTTCCAACGTTCCGGCGGTGGTAATGGCGGACGATGGCCTGCGCTCCACGGCTTTTGAACTGGTGCGCACCGGAGCGTTCGGCTACTGCCGTCGCCCACCCTCGGTTCGCGACCTCAAGACGATGCTGAGCCGCGCGTATGAGAACTCGCTGCTCAAGCGGCAACTCGAGACTGTGCAGCATCGCATGGAAGAGCCGGGCACCTGCGACCGCCTGATTGGTTCAGGCGCGCACATGCAGCGCGTTTACAAGATGGTGCATCGGGTCACCAATCTGAACGCGGCCGTGCTGGTCACGGGCGAGAGCGGTACGGGTAAGGAACTGATCGCTAGAGCCATCCACAACATGGGTTCGCGTGCCAAGCGTCCCTTTGTTGCCGTATCCTGCGGCGCCATCCCTGAGACTTTGATTGAGGCCGAACTGTTTGGCCACGAAAAAGGCGCCTTCACCGGCACGGTGGGCGCGCGCGAAGGCTACTTTGAGCAGGCCGGCGACGGCACGCTCTTCCTGGACGAAATTGGCGACCTCAGTTTGTTTACACAGGTCAAACTGCTGCGCGTTCTGCAGCAGATGGAGTTCAATCGCCTGGGCAGCAACAAGCTGATCCCGCTGCGCGCGCGCCTGATCTTTGCAACGCACCGCGATCTGGCCCAACTGGTTGCCGAGGGCAAGTTCCGGCAAGATTTGTTCTACCGCATCAATGTCATGCGCATTGAGTCGCCCGCTCTCCAGGAACATCCGGAAGACATTCCGCAGATCGCCGAACATTTCCTCGGTCACTACTCGCAGATCTTCCAGAAGCCGATGGACTCGATCGAACCGGGTGCGATCCAGATGCTGCAGAACTATCCCTGGCCCGGCAACGTGCGCGAACTGGAAAATGTCATGCAGCGCGCGATTATCCTTTCGCCCGGCATGACGGTTCGCGTGGAAGATCTGAGCTTGTCCCTTCCCGAAGAGGAGGGGGTCGACAACGAGGATGTTGTCGACATCGCCGATTATCATCCGGCTGGTTCGTTTGAACGCCAGCTTCGCGACTACAAGGTCAAACTTGCTGTCACAGCAGTCCGCGAGAACAACGGCAACAAGACACTGGCAGCTCGCAGCCTTTCGATTTCACGCGCTTATCTTCATCGGCTGATCCGGCTTGCCGATCCCGATCCACTCTTCGACCAGGACCTGCGAGAGACGGTCAATGCCTGATCAAGGCATTGCCGTTTCTCCCCGCTAAGGGCCGGCCCCCATGCGCTCCCCACGCATGAAGAGACTCGGAAGGCTGTTCTCGTTCCCGGTGATGCTGGGCAGCGTGCTGCTGGTGCTGGCCGTGCTCACGGTGCGGTCGCGCTTTGACGATCCGGACCTGTGGTGGAATCTGAAGATTGGCCAGGTCATCTGGACCACACACATTATTCCGGTCACCGATCAGTTCTCCTACACCACCAATCACCATGCCTGGATTCCACATGAGTGGCTTGCGCAGTTGGTGATCTATGGCGCTTACCGAGCCGCTGGATACTCCGGCCTCATGTTTCTGCTTTGCCTGATGACGGCTGCACTGCTGGCGGCCGGATACGCCCTGTGCTCGCTCTACTCAGGCAACTCCAAGGTCGCTTTCCTGGGCGCACTGATTCTCTGGTTCTTTGCCACCATTGGCCTGTCCATCCGCGCGCAGATGATCGGCTACATCTTTCTCGTTGTGGAACTGCTGCTCATCCAACTGGGGCGGACGCGCAGTGCGCGATGGTTCTTCGCATTGCCGCCGTTGTTTGCTCTGTGGGTCAACTGCCACGCCTCGTTCATCATGGGGATGATTGTGGCGTTCGTGTTCTGGGCCTCGGCGCAGGTCAGCTTTCGGTCCGGTTCGCTGGTATCGGCGCAATGGGAACCGCGAAGCCGGCGAAGGCTGGGGTACGCGCTGCTGTTGTCAGTGGCCGCGCTGTTTTTGAATCCTGTGGGCATCAAGCAGATTCTCTATCCGCTGGACACGCTGCTCAACATGCCGCTGCTGCTTGGCAATGTGGCCGAGTACGCGCCGCTGCGCATGAGCGATGAGCGGGGCGTCGCCTTGATGGGCCTGTTGCTGCTCAGCTTTCTGATGGTCATGACGCGTCGCGCGCGCATGTTCTGGGATGAGGCCTTTCTTCTGGTGTTGGCAACGTGGATGGCGGTCAGCCATGAGCGCATGCTGTTTGTGTTCGGCATCCTGGCAGCGCCGGTGCTGTCGCGGCAACTGTCAAAATCCTGGGAGGGCTACGACCCGGAAAAGGACCGCCCGAGCCTGAATGCTCTCTTCATTGGAATGGCGCTGGTTGTGGCTTTTCTGGCGTTCCCAACGAGGCAGAACCTCGTGAGCCAAGTGGAAGCGCAGAGCCCGGTAAAGGCAGTCGAATTCATTCAGCAACACCACCTTGCGGGGCCCATGCTCAACGACCATGCCTTCGGTGGATACCTGATGTGGGCCGCGCCTGAGCATCCCGTCTTTGTGGACGGCAGGACAGACGTCTTTGAGTGGACTGGAGTCTTTCGCGAGTTTGGCAACTGGGCCACACTCCGCACCGGCCCCGAGGTGCTGTTAAACAAATACAGAGTCCAGTTCTGCCTGCTCAATCCCGAGTCGCCCATGGTCCGCGTGCTGCCGCTGCTGCCCGATTGGAAGATTGTCTACTCTGACAGCACTGCCGTGGTGTTGGAGCGCAGCCCGGTGCAGGGCGCAGCGGAGATGGTTCCGCCGGATGTGCACGGAGAACTGAAACTCGCGGAGCCCGACCTCGCCGCTCGATGACAGCTAGGTGTGCGTGTTGTGTGCCGCCGCGCCTGCGGGCACCAGTGCGCTGCGCTGCTTGCCGTGAATGTACCAGCAGCACCAGTTGGTCTGATGCTCTTCACTGCCCGCGGGGGCAATCAGGTCGCCGTAGGTGACCTTCCCCGCCAGAAAGAGTTTCTGATCCCAGCTCTCGATGCTCTTGAACATTTCATCGGAGTCGCAGAACCCTCGGGCATCGTCGCGGCTGAAGGTCTTGAGCGTCGCGCTCTCGCCGGGCAACAGAATGATGGGTACAAAGCGCTTGCCGGATTCCACCTGCTTGTACTCTGGCGTTTCGGGAAGGTGCGCCTCATCGGCGGCGAACAGAACCTGGTCCAGCGCCGCCGTAACCCTGGCAGGAGAACGGCCCCGGTTGGTCGCGGTGATCTCGAAGCTGCTTTCGACGCCGCGCGTTGGCTCGGCCGTCACCAGCACCCAGGGGCGCTCAGCATGAACGATGGCCTGAGCATGCAGCAGCGCGGCCTGCGCAGTCTCAAGGGCAGCAGCGGCCATTGCTGACGAAGTCTCGGCCGCCGGCGCAGTGGGGGCGGCAGTGTTTTTTGCCGCTTCCATGCTGGCTTCAAACGCCTGGGTGTGGCGCTCTATCTTTTTCAGCGTTGAGAGAGCCAGCATGATTCCGGCATAACCCAGAATCGCCAGCACCAGGTCGACGCCCCAGAGAATCTTGTCGTGCATCAGCCACCGGGTCGGCGCCGGCGAGGGAAGGGTCACGATCACGTGCGGCTGCTGCTCTTCGCAGGGGGCGCCGTTGCAGTCAGGTTTGGGTTGGGTCTGCGACGGCGAAGGATAAGGAGACTGAGTCTGCAGTGCGGAACTGGGATGGTGCGTCGCGGTTGTCTGCGCTGAGAGCGGTGTTTGCGCCGTGGCCAGCAGCACCGCGGCTATCGCCAAACCCTTGAAGATCATGGCGTCAATGTAACACATGGGGGCTGCTCCGAACTGTGCCGGGGGATGACGAAAAAGGGACCGCTTGCGCGGCCCCTTGCTGACTCGACGATTGAAACCGCCTGCCTCAAAACGGTATATCGTCGTCGGAAATCTCGGCGGCCTGGGAATACTCGTCCTGGCCGGCAGCCGCTGCGGGCGTGCGCTGGTCAAAACTCGCCGCGGAACTGGATGAGGATGCGCGACTGTAATTGCCCCCCCCGCTTGCGCCCTCCTCGCGGCCGGAGAGCAGGATCAACTCGTTGACAATGATCTCTGTCTTGTAGCGCTTCTGGCCGGACTGCTTGTCGTCCCAACTGTTGGTGCGAAGGGCGCCCTCGATATAGAGCTTGGAGCCCTTTTTTACGTAGTCGCGGACGATTTCGGCGGTGCGTGTAAAGGCTACCAGGCTGTGCCATTCGGTGCGATCCTGCCAGTTGCCCTGCGCGTCTTTCTGGCGGTCGGTGGTTGCCAGGCTGAAGGCAGCCACCATGGTGCCGCCGGGGGTGGAACGGATCTCAGGGTCTTTGCCGACGTTGCCCAAAAGGGTCACTTTATTGACGGTTCTTGCCATTTTCCTGCACTCCTGTCTGATGCCAAACCGGCTCGTTGCCTATCTATCTGGTGCGTTCCGCGCTCTGGGGCCGCTTTCATCGGCCAGCTCGGCAAACTGCCATAGGCCAATGCTTTTCCAGTTCTATGCAATGTTGGAAGTATAAACGGGAGGCCGTGCCTGCGCGAAAAGGCCGGAAATCCAGGCCCGCCATCGCTGCTGCCGCGGCGCGTTGTTTTGGCTGCCCGGTCCGGTCGCGGCATGCCGGCAATGGGTAACTGGAGGGGTTCCGGATATCGGACCGGCAGGCCCCGCAGACGAGCGCGAATGCTAGAATCGGGCTGTTCTTAGCTAGCCGGAGAAATAATTGATGCAAGCGAAGTGTCTGTCCGTCGTGGTCCCGGTGTACAACGAGGAACAGACGCTCGCCACCATTGTCGCCCGGCTGCTGAAGCTGCCGCAGTTGCTTGAGATCGTGATTGTGGACGACTGCTCCACCGACAGAACAGCCGAGATCCTGACTGCATTGTGTGCCCAGCATAGCGAGATTCGCGCCGCTCGACATGAGAAGAACGGCGGAAAGACCGAAGCGCTCAAGACGGGCTTTCGCCTCACCAGGGGCGATATCGTGATCGTGCAGGACGCCGACCTGGAGTACGATCCGCAGGAGATTCCCGACGTGATTGCGCCCATCGTCAACGGAAACGCGGACGTCGTCTTCGGTTCTCGCTTTTTGGTGCGAAAGGCCACGCGCGTTCTCTACTTCTATCACTTTCTAGGGAACAAGTTTCTTACCTTCCTGTCTAACATGGCCACTAACATCAATCTCACCGATGTTGAAACATGTTACAAGGCTTTTCGCGGCGATATTATCCGCCAGATGAAGATTGAATCAAGCGGGTTCGGTTTTGAAATTGAAGTGACTGCCAAGGTGGCCAAGCTGAAGTGCGCCATCTATGAGACGCCGATCAGCTATTACGGCCGCACTTATGAAGAAGGCAAGAAGATCACCGGTTGGGACGGGGTCGCGGCCATCTATTACATTCTTCGCTACAACCTGCTCTGCAGCCTGAAGAGCAGTTACTATCGCATTCCGAAGTTTGGGCCGGACGCACCCGCGTTGGGCGAGCCCGCCGCTTAAAGCCCAGGAGCCGGCTAGCCAGACCCGGAGCATGCGCAACACTCATTCATCCCTTGCAGTGCCTGCGAATTGGTGTGCCTTGCGAATGTTATCTGCGAGGGACACCCTGTTGGCGATGGCCCGATTTTCCCCGCCAATCTGTGTAAACTTGATTTCATGATTGCTCGATGACACAACGAGAGGAAGATGCGACGGATGCGGATTCGGGATGCAAAGGTTCTGGTGTGTGGGGCAGGCGGGTTCATCGGCGGACATCTGGTGAATTCTCTGTTCGCCGCGGGCGCGGCAAGTGTGCGTGCCGTGGACTGCAAGCCCTTTGAAGAATGGCACCAGAAGAGTCCCGCAGCCGAGAACCTGGTGCTTGACCTGCAACGGATCGAACACTGTCGCGAGGCATCCGCAGGCATGGAAGCAGTCTTTCAACTGGCCGCGGACATGGGCGGTATGGGCTTTATCGAAAACAACAAAGCCCTGTGCATGTTGAACGTGCTGACGAATACCCACATGCTGATGGCGGCGCGCGAGAGCGGTGTCAAGCGTTTCTTCTACTCCTCGTCCGCGTGCGTCTACAACGCAGACAAGCAGCGGAACGCCGATGTCGTGGCACTGAAAGAGGAAGACGCGTATCCCGCGCTGCCGGAAGACGGCTATGGGTGGGAGAAGCTTTTCAGCGAACGGATGTGCCGTCACTTTCGCGAGGACTTCGGACTGCAAAGCCGTGTGGCGCGCTTTCACAATGTCTATGGCCCGCTGGGCACATGGATGGGCGGCCGCGAAAAGGCCCCTGCGGCCATCAGCAGAAAGGTGCTGGAAGCCAAGCACTCCGGCACGCATGAAATCGAGATTTGGGGCGACGGCAACCAGACGCGAAGCTTCATGTACATTGACGATTGCACCAGGGGAGTGATGGACATTTTTGCCAGCGACATCCTGGAGCCAATCAATCTCGGCTCCAGCGAACTTGTCACCATCAATCAACTGGTGGACATTGCCGAAGAGATAGCAGGCGTGAAGCTGACGCGGCAGTACAACCTGAGCGCCCCGAAGGGCGTGAATGGCAGGAACAGCGACAACTCGCTGATTCGCCGCTCTCTGGGCTGGGAGCCGTCGACGCCCTTGCGCGCTGGAATGATGAACACAATGCGATGGATTGAGGAAGAGATGTTGCGGGGCGCCTGCTCAAAGTAAGCGAGCTCGTTCGGATCTCTCGTTAAGAGCCGGTTCCCGCAAACACCACGACAATGGTGCGGATGAGAATCTTCAGGTCGAGCCAGATGCTCCAGGTTTCAACATACGCAACGTCCAGCGAAATGTAGTTGTCGAACGACGGATCTTGCCGCGCCTGGACCTGCCACAGGCCTGTAATGCCGGGCATGACGTCAAGGCGGCGCAGATGGCTGAGTTTGTATTCGCGTACTTCGCTGGCCAGCGGGGGGCGAGGTCCCACGATGCTCATATCGCCGCGGAGAACGTTGAGAAACTGGGTGAGTTCGTCGAGTGAGTATTTCCGCAGGAACCTGCCCACCCGGGTGATGCGCGGGTCGTTGGTGATCTTGAACAGCACGCCGTCGCGCTCGTTCATGTGCATGATTGCGGCTCGGCGTCTTTCCGCATCGCGCACCATGGTGCGGAATTTGATGCATCGGAACACGCGTCCGCGCTTGCCAATACGTTCAGACAGGTAGAGCACCGGGCCCGGCGAATCGAGCTTGACGGCAATTGCTATGATGGCCAGAATCGGCAAGAGCAAGACCAGAATCAGCGTGCCCAGCACCAGGTCCATCCCGCGCTTGAGCAGCAGAGCGATCTCCGGGACGTGACCGCAATGCAGCGGAATGGTGGGGAACTGGCCTATGTATTCGACCGGACTATTCCACGCCAGGCCGTCGTACATCTCCGGCACCACGCGCAGATCCACGCCCTGAATCTGTGCTTGCTCCAGCACCTCCTGCAGCACACCGCGCTCGCTCGGAGCCGTGAAGAATATCTCATCCACAAAATACGCGCGGGCATTCTCGAAAAGTGAATCGAATGAGCCGACAACGTCTCCGGAACTGGCGGTCAGGCGCGAAGTAGACTCGGGGTTATCGATGAAACCCTTGAATGTGTATCCCAGGTGGCGAATGCTTTCCAGGTGATGGCGCAGAGCATGCGCTTCAGGCCCTGTACCCACAATGAGCACATTTCGTGTGCCCGCTCCACTTGCAAATCGCTTGTACATGAGCAAGCGATACGCCAGGCGCCGCAGGCTCAACAGCACGGTGACCAGGGTGACGGTCAGAAGCACAATGGTACGCGGAATGTCTTCAGCGTGAATCAGGTAGAGAGTCCCGGCAAGAAGAAGGCCGGAGTAGAGGCATGCCTGAACGCTGAGCCGCTGTTCACGCAGAAAGCTGCTCAGGCGCACGGGGTTGTAAAGATGCAGACGCCTGCTGGTGATCACCAGGGCAAATGCAAAACCACTCAGCAGCGCCAGCAGAATACCGGTCGAGCGCCCGGTGATGAGGGTTCCATGCCAGAAGCCCCGTGCTCCCGCCAAGGGCCTGGTATGAAGCTTGTAGAGGGTGGCTATGGCCGCGGCCGCCACAATCGTGATGACATCCAGAACGATCCAGTAGCTGCCTTTTCCGGACGAGTTGCGCGCAGTCATCTCCGCCACTCCGACTGGGGTTCGAGCCGAGGAGTCTGAAGTGCTGTCTACACCCTGCCAGGGTTCTGCCATGTCACTTCATCCTCTGCGGCATTGCGGCTGCATTGTGGTGGCATGAGACGCCAATCGTTTGTTGCGGAGTCCCGTCAGAGAGCAGGTTTCCTCTTCCGCTCGCCGCCGCGTTGAATCCGGGAGGGAAGCGATTTTAATGTGGTGCGCCGGTGACGCTTCCGACTGGTTCCTCTGCTCGGAAGGCATTGCCGGTAGTTGCGGACATAGAATCCCGCTCGCGCTGGACCTGCGGGCCGTTGAGGCCGCTGAAGCATTGCTGGTTTTCAACATCAGCCTGTTTGGACAGAACCCCGTCTTCGGCCGGAAGGGCGGGTCGATAGTCGGGCACTGCTTTGTGAAGCAACTCGAGTACACGGGGAACTTCGCGAACGTCAACTGCCTCGCGGAGTTCTTTGAGAAACGTCCCCATGCAAACCTCATCCATTTGTTCCGGGGAGATGAGGCTTCTTATCCTGGGGTGTGAGGTCGGAGCAAGTTGCTCCGCCTGCAGGTTCAATTCTTCAAACAGTTTTTCTCCAGGACGCACGCCTGTGAATTCGATTTTGATTTCACGTTCGGGCTGAAAGCCGGAGAGTTGAATCAGGGAATTCGCCAACTCCACTATTTTAACAGGCTCTCCCATATCGAGAACCAGGATCTGGCCGCAATTGCCGAGCAGAAACGTCTGCAATACAAACTGGGCGGCCTCGGTCGCGGTCATGAAATAGCGCCGCATCTCAGGATGTGTGACGGTCAACGGACCGCCGGCCGCGATCTGCTGCTGGAAGATAGGCAAGACGCTTCCGCTGCTACCAAGCACGTTGCCAAAACGAACGGCAACAAAGCGCGTGCCGGTTGGCTTTTGGAGCGCGCGGATCACCAACTCCGCAACGCGCTTGGATGCGCCCATGATGCTGGAGGGGCGGACTGCCTTGTCTGTCGAGATCAGCACGAAATCCTGGACGTCGTGACGAGCCGCGGCAATCGCGACCTGCCAGGTGCCGAAGATGTTGTTTTCCACGACCGCAAAAACCTGCTTCTCCATCATTGGAACGTGCTTATAAGCGGCGGCATGGTAAACAATGGACGGCCGATAGTGCTCCATCGCCCGATTCACATCCCCCGCATCGCGAATGCTTCCGACTTCCGGATGAAACTTAAGCCTGGGAAAGTTCGAATGCAACTCCCGCTCCAGGTGGAAGAGCGGCGTCTCGGCATGGTCGAAACCGATCAATTGAAGCGGCTCGAAGAGGGCAATCTGACGGCACAGTTCTGAGCCGATCGACCCCGCCGCTCCAGTCACCATCACCACGTTGCCACGGATGCGTTCGCGGATCATTGCGTGGTCCAGCTGCACCGGTTTTCTCCCCAGCAAATCTTCCACGGCCACATGCCGGATGGTTCCGCTCGGATTTTCACGATGCATAGTCGCTTCCAGCCTCAATCGGAGATTGAAAAAACATCTGCCCGTTCGCCATGGAGATGTTGCAAATCGAACTGAAATCAAATTGAAGAATCAGAGTCTTGCCGTGGATTCAAGGTCGATCGACGTTCTCAAGGGAGCGGTTCGAATCGCACCGGCACCCATTTATTAGTTGACCACAACGCGCAGGTATCGCGAGCGTTCAAGTTACCGCGAGACCTTTGCAAGCGAGTCCGCGCTCTTCGCCCGCCGTCGAGCCTCACACCCACGCCGTCGCCAGCATGCCAAGTCCCGGCTCTGACAGCTTCAGGCCGTCGCTCCGGTCCTTGAAGTAGAGCCGGTTCAGTCCCGCGGAATCCACCTGCTCGATACGCGCGAACCCCGCCTGTCGCAACTCCCGTTCCAACTCATCGGGTGCGAGCAGCAGCTTGAACGGCTCGCCGGCAGACGCCACGCGCTCTGACAGCGCTTTGAGAGCCAGGCGGCGCAACGGCCCGAGCACCTCCGGCGACAGGCCATAGTCGAAGCTCACTCCGCTCCCGGCCGGCATGCGGGCAATGTCATTGAGTGTGGCCCGAAATGCCTCGCGGGTCAGGTAAGGAACCACGCCCAGCCATCCAAAAAAGGCTGGCTTGCCGGCATCAAACCCCGCATCCGCCAGCCCGGCGGCCAGTGTCTTGTGCTCAAAATCGAGTGGAACAAACGTGAGCGCGTCAGGATGAGCAAGGCCGGCCTGGGCGAGCATCTCGTGCTTCCACTGCTGCGTGGCCGGAAAATCCACCTCGAAAACCCGTAGCGTCTCGAATGGATTGCGCCAGGCAAACGTGTCCAGTCCCGCGCCTAGAACCACATATTGCGCCACGCCCCGCGCCACCGCCCCGGCCAACTGATCCTCAACAAACCGGCTGCGGGCGGCCATGAAGCAGCGAAAGTCGCGCGCAACCTTATGCTGGGCGCGTTCCATGTCGCGGACAGGGGCTTCCCCCACCAGGCGCAGGGCAATTGGATCGTCCAACACTGGCGGCTTGTCCATCCACTGGTGCGCGGCGCGGCGCATCGCCACTCGGAGCGCGGTTTTGCTGGGTCTGCCGGTCAACATCCTCTTGAGTGTAAACGACCGCAAATTGGCCGCCCATCCCTTGCAGCCACCGCGTACCATTATCCACATGAGCTGGATTGGATGGGCACTGCTCTCAGCGGTCTTTGCCGCCGCTACCGCGCTGCTGGCCAAGGTGGGCGTGGCGCATGTGGACTCAAACCTGGCTATGGCCTTGCGCACCACTGTGGTGGTGGTGTTTGCCTGGGGCATCGCCCTGGCGCTCGGCAAGCATGGAGAGATTCGAACTCTCGACCGCCGCACCATCCTCTTCCTCACGCTTTCAGGCCTGGCCACCGGCCTGTCGTGGATTTGCTATTGCCGCGCTTTGCAATTGGGCCCGGCATCGCGCGTGGCTCCGCTGGACAAGCTCAGCGTGCCCCTGGTCATGGTCTTCGCATGGCTGATGCTGGGAGAGAAACTGACGCCACCCGTAGTGGTCGGCGGTTTGCTGATTACCGCCGGAGCCATCGTCATGGTGCTCGGCTAGACCTCCGTTTGAGGGCCGTTTCACTTCCCTATAATGGGGGAGTCAACGAGCATGATCGATAAAGCCCAATCCGAACCGCACCTGCCGCCACGCCGCATCGTTCTCACGGGTTTCATGGGATCGGGCAAATCGACGGTTGGTCCTATCCTCGCCTGCCGGCTGGGATGGAGTTTTCTGGATGTAGACGAAGTGATTGAGAGCCAAGCCGGCGCAACGATTGCAGATCTCTTCGCTAGCCATGGGGAAGCCGCCTTCCGCGATCGCGAACATGCGACCATTGCAAGACTCGCGGCCGCGGATGCGCTGGTGCTGGCGCTGGGAGGCGGCGCCATTGAGCGAGCCGAGACCCGCGAACTGCTGCTGACGGCTCCCGGCACCCTGCTTGTCCATTTGGAAGTGGAACTGGTGACAACCTTGGCCCGTTGCGCGGGCACTGAAAGCACCCGCCCCATCCTGGCCGACCAGGTCAACCTCGCAAGCCGCTACAGCCGCCGACTGCCACTCTACCGCAGCGCCCATGTTTCCATTGCTGTTGACGCGCTTACCCCGGAGCAGGTGACCGACGCGGTTTTGCACGCTGCGGAACTGCCATAACCGCATTGCGCACGGGCAGACTCCCTCGCTTGGTATCATCAGTCAAGGCGTCCGTCAGTCTCGCATGGCCCGGTACGCTTTCTGAGGTCTAATACCTTTCTGATGACAAACGTCTCCCAGGCCGCAACTCCGACCGAAATTGCCGCTCCTCCCGATGAAAATCTGACGGCTGCGCCTGCTCATTTGCATGCGCCCAGCCCAGGAGCCACGGCCACCCTCATCCACGACCTGCGCGAGCTGTTCAAGGTCAAGGTGGTGGGCATGGTGCTCGTTACCGGCTGGGGCGGCTTTTATCTGGGCTCCATGCAGTCTGGAATCTCAAGCGTGCAGCCGGGCTTGCTGGATGCCTTGTTTGGAATCGGCCTGGTTTCAGCCGGCGCAGGCGCTCTGAATGAAGCACTGGAACGCAAGACCGACGCGCTCATGATTCGCACCGCGCAGCGTCCGTTGGCTTGCGGACGGTTTTCGCTTGCGGAGGGAATCCTGGCCGGACTGAGCGCGCTTACACTGGGCGCCGTTTGGCTGCTTCTGCGCACCAATCTGCTTACGGTGTCGCTGGCGCTGCTGACTGCGTTCTGCTACGTGGCAATTTATACACCGCTCAAGCGGTTCACCACGCTTGCCACCTTCATTGGTGCATTTCCTGGGGCCATGGGGCCGCTGCTGGGCTGGACCGCCGCCCGCCCGCATATTGAGTGGCCGGCGGTGGCCCTTTTCGCCATTCTCTTTGTGTGGCAATTCCCTCATTTTATGGCCATTTCGTGGCTCTACCGTGCCGACTATGCGCGAGCGGGCATCCGCATGTTGCCGGTCGTGCAGCCTGACGGGTGGTCCACTGTGGCCGAAGCGCTTTTCTTTGCCGTGGTCATGATTCCCGTCAGCCTGGCTCCCTGGTATCTCGGCGTGGCCAACTCAGTCTATGCGGTGATTGCGGTTCTGCTGGGCCTGCTCTACCTGGCCTATACCATTCGGTTCGCCCGCATTCTGCGCGCCAAAGATGACACCGAAAGCCGCATGCTGGCACGGGACCTGCTCAAGGTCAGCGTTCTTTACCTGCCGCTGCTGTTCACCACGCTCATGCTCTGCGCCATCAAGGGGCACTAAAAGGAATTGAAGACCATGACTACCGCTGTTGCCCCAAAGTCCGGTACCGGCTCAGCCATCGCTGCCATTCTCGTCATCAGCGCGGCGGCTACCCTGTTTCTTTTCTGGCTTATCTACGTTCATCCGGCCGCGGCCAGCAGCACGGAGTATGCATTCCTGCCCGCCCTCAACGCCATCCTCAACGGCCTTGCCGCCACATCGCTTCTCATCGGCTACACCTTCATCCGGGCGCGGCGCATTCAGGCTCACCGCGCGGCCATGATCACCGCCTTTGTATTCTCCACCTTGTTTCTGGTCAGCTATATCGCCCACCACGCTCTCCACGGCGACGTTCGCTACCCCGCACATGCAGCCCTGCGCTCGGTTTATCTGCCGCTGCTGGCCAGCCACATTCTTCTGGCCATTGTGGCGCTGCCCATGGTGCTGGTGACGTTCTTCTTCTCGCTCACGGGCCGCTTTCCGCAGCACCGCAAAATCGCCCGCTGGACATTCCCAATCTGGCTCTACGTTTCCGTCACCGGAGTCATCACCTTTGTGATGCTGCGCCTGGCGCAAGGTTAGGAATGCCGATGTCCGCAGGCCCGCAAGACCGAAATCTGACCCAGCCCGATGACGGCACTCTCCAACTGCTCAAAGGGGGCGCGTCCATCCTCGGCGCGGGCATCCTCGCAGGCATCCTGCTCGTAACGCTTCTGGGAGGATTCACTGCCACCGGCGCCCACACAAATGGCGGCTGGCTCGCCTTGATTGTGGCGCTGACCTGTATTCCGTTCGGAGGGTTGCTGCTCACACTCGGCGTTGCCAAGTGGTTCCGTAACCGCCGCATTGCGCGCAGCCGGTAACTTATACCCGCAGCTTATAGCCGCAAGCTGCACTTATAAGGAACCTCCGATCAAGTCGAAGTTTTGAAAGGGCACGATTTCAGTCGTGCCGCAAGTGCCGCAAAATCAAATGGGCTCTAGCCCCTGAGGGATGCCTTCGTTGAGAAGTGACACTTGTGCAGACCTTCCATAAAGGTGCGCCCAAACAATAGAAGCATTGCTATAAGTCAGGATAGCCGCCACTTATACTGTGGCGAATGGGCAGTTGCCTGGCCCGTGCCCAGGCTGTAAGTCTAGCCGCGAGCTCGTGTCTGTGCGGGTAGTACATCCTGCTCCCCTTTGAGGTCAACACGCGCGGAAACTCCCCGATCGTTTGCCAAAGAGCGACCATAAAAGATGGAGGATTCCCATTCGTCAAACAATGGCCGGGCGCACCAGGCATGCATCAGGAACCGCTGCTTGAAACTCAGGCCTGCCAACGACATTGTCAGTCCCGCATCCAGCAGTTGGCGCCGCACACTCATCAGCGCTCCCAGGCCGGCGGCCGTAATCTGCCGTACGCTGTCGAGGTGGACCACCATTACCAGGCTTGCGGCAACGCTCGAATCCGCGGCATCCACCAGGGCAGGCCCGATTTGTGAAGACAGTTTACCGCGCACGTAGACATGCATCACATGAGGCGTTGTCACAACGGTCAGATGCGACTCGCCCAGGTAAGGGCGCTGCATCCATCCTGCCAGTAACGTGAGAGGCAGCCTGCGCCCCAGTCCCATAAAGTCGCGAAGATAGCGCGGGCCCAGCCTTCCCGGTTCCTGCACAAACCGCATCGCCCATTCCAACCCGAAGTTCTGAATCCACTTCGGCGCGCGACGCATGTCTCCGGTGATGATCTCAAAGCTTCCGCCTACTCCCATTGCCACCGGAACGCCCAGACGCTTGCGATTCATCCAAATCCATTTTTCCTGCTTTGGATTTCCCAGTGCGACCAGCAGAATCTCCGCCTTGGTCGCCTGAATCCGTTGCAGGATTTCGCTGTGGTCCACCTGTGCCATCTCTTCTTCGGTGGGAGCAAATGTGCCCACAATGTGCGTGCCCGGATACATTTTCTCAAGCAGCGCCTTGGCCCGCTCGGCCACGTTGCCTTTGCCGCCCATCAGGAAAATCCGATATCCCTTGCGGGCGGAAAGCTCGGCAAGCCTGGGAACCAGATCTACCCCGGTGACGCGACCGGAAAGTGGGCAGCCGAGAAGCTTTGACACCCACACCAGTGGCATGCCATCCGGTAACACCAGGCTGCATCCCGCAATGATGCGGTGCAAATGGCGGTCTGCGAGGGAATTCAGCCAGAAATCAAGATTGGCCGTCGCGATCTGGTGAGTTTCGCCAGAATGAATCAAGCCCTCGATTGCTTCAATGGCCTCAACGGCCGTCAGGCTATCCAGCGGCAGCCCCAACACGGCGATCGGGTGATTCAAAGTCCTCGTCATTTTCGGCTTCCGTTTCCTGCGTACCCAACGCCACTCGCTGAGCTACCGCAGTGGTTGCCGCGGCGTTGCCCATCAACCAGGCTTGCGAAGGTTGACTGCGCGTGGGACTCGTGTCCGTCTGCGCCCCCGATCACTCTGAAGACGGCTAGCCACTTTTCCGGGTTCATCGTGGCGTAGCTTTAACCTGCCCGATACAATCGCCCCGCAAGCTAATTAGACGCCCCAGCATCCCGGCTGGGCCAATGGTTAGAAGCTATCGGCATGTGCCTCTTGCAGCAATGGCGAAAAGGTGGAATCCGAATCAAGAATGAATGCTTCTTTCGATAGGTATATCACGGCAATTAAGTAATCTTGAATGGTTACCGTAACCCTAAGTCAGGCCAAGTGGTAACTATAAGTCGGGTACTTTGGTGATTAATGAACACTGCTTAGGGAGCCCCTGATCAAGTCGAAGTTTTGAAAGGGCACGACTTCAGTCGTGCCGCAAGTGCCGCAAAATCAACTACGCTTTAGCCCCCGAGCGATGCCTTCGTTGAGAAGTGACAATTGTGCAGAGGTTCCTTAGGCACCCATTGCTCCGAAGCGAGGAATTTGGGGAATCGGCCGTGCGACGAGCTTGCGCGGTCTAATCCCGCAACGAGCCATTTGGCGGGGCGGGGTAATCCAGTTCATTCAAAACCTCAAGGCTTTGCAGCTCGCCGCGCAGTGGTTCAAGCATCGGGTCGGATCGAAACCCGAGACTCCAAAGCGACCCGCTGCGGTAAGACTGCTTCAGGCATTTGAGCGCCTTGTGCTTCTCATTCAGGCCAATCCAGACCAGCGCCACCGCATAGGGGTCACGGCCCACGCTGTCGCTTGCCGAGCCCACCAAATGTCCCAGCAACTCGCGCGCTCTTTGTCCCTCGCCATTCACCGCATAAGCGTACCCCAGCGCTCCCCGCAGGGCCTCATTCTGAGGGGATTCCAGGGCCAGTTCCTCGATTGGTTCCTGGGCGGCTCTCGGTCCGTAGTGCTGAATTGAGGCCAGCGCCTGCACCACATCCGCAATTGGGTCAGGGCGCCCGCTTGCACGCAAATCGTTCCCCTGGTCAAGCGCCGGCCGGAATTTGCCATCCAGGTAAGTCGTCCAGGTGTATAAAGCCATTTCGTAGGAACTCAGCGGGCTTTGTTCCGCGGACTTCAGCAGCATCCTTGCAGCTTTTTCCAGCGATCCTTCCGCGACGTGCAACAGGGCGCGCCCGTTCATGCTGCGTGTGCAGGCGGGGGTTTGCCTCAATAACTCGTCAAAGCGGTCGCGCGCCCCATGCCACTGCTTTGCAACAAGCATCTTCAGCCAGGCATCGGCGCAATTTGCCAGTGGGAGTTCAGAGGCCGCTTCGAGCGCGTGCTGCAGCGCGGCCGATGCGGCAGCATAGGCGCTGGGAGGGTGCACCAGCCTCCAAATCCCCTGAGTGATCAGGCCCATCGACAGACCCGCGTAGGCAGCACCGCTCTCGGGATTCAGATCGACTGCTTCCCGGTAGTACAGAACAATGGAGTTGAGATTGCGCGGCGAAAGCGAATCCCACATCCTGGCGGTCAGGGCCAGCAGATTCGCGGAGCGCTCCTTGGCGCGCGGGGAGACAATATCCGAATCGAAGTCCGGCTTGCGGTGCCGGGATTCCTCGTAGTGAGGGCGCGCTGGCCCCGGTTCCGGTTCTGGAGCGCCACCCGACTCAGTCGGAGCGGAAAGGCTCCGACCCCTGAGCCAGGCATCCAATTCGTCGCCATAGGCGAAAACTGAGCCCGATTCCCCGGAAAGATGATGGATGGGCAGTCCATACATCCTATGCCAGCGCTGCAGCGTCCGGGCGGATTTGCCCATGTGATGAGCGATCGACTTCCAGGTGTCCAGTCGAGGCGGCATCAGCCTTGCCTCTGATATCCCAATATCATGCGGAATTCCCCTTGACAGGCAAGTAGAGGCCTGCACCCAAAGAAACGATGGTGGTAAACCTGGAAAGCCAGGCTGCTCCCCGGCGGCAACATTTAGCCGGATTCTATACGAGCGTCATGGGTTTTCAAACACGTTTTCTTCCCGCCTTTTCATAGGAATATTAGTAAGCACTAACACGCTTTGAGGTAGCCAGATGGTGCCTGAATCTCCTGGAAATAGGCGGAGTCGCCCATCCAGGAGCATGGGTTTCCACAGTATGACGTTATTTGTCGCGTATTGTCGATATATGGCTGGAAATGGCGAACACAGAAAATGAAGTTATGGCTTAGGATCATTTCACGGCAAACAGCATCTTAAAGCGGCCAGTAAGAGCCGATTATTTCATCCATAGTGAACATCGAATCATTGCAAACCGGATTAGCTTCTGACGCGAAGTGCTAAGTCAGCCTGGCGAAGCCCTGCGCGACAGAGCCGCACAGAGTGCTTGATGCCAGCGCCTTCAAAGTTGCCCCTCCCGTTCAAGTGTTGGACCCAGGGAACCCTCTAAACATCGGGGAAGCCTGCAAACAAAGGAGCAGCATTGGTCGCCTTCGCTACCTCGACTCCTCAACCTGCACTGACCGGCGTTGCGCTGCCCGTCCCTGCGTGCCAGCACAACCAGGACGATCGCAGGTGGGTTGCGGTTTTTACTGTTCCGCAAAACGAGCGCTCGGTAGTGAGGCACCTGGACATGCGCCAGGTTGAGTCGTTCCTGCCAACTTGCGAAAGCTCCCGCGTTTGGAAGAACAGGCAGCGGGTCAAGATTGTCCAACCTCTTTTCCCGGCGTATGTGTTTGCCCGGATCCAACTCGAGGAGAGGTCATCGATCCTCAGGTCTCCGGGAGTCCTCAGGATCATCGGCAACCGGCAGGGCCCAATTCCCGTATCGGATTCCGAAATAGAGTTTTTGAAGTCCGACTTTTGCAGGCACCGCGTGGAGCCCTACCGGGAACTGGTTGTGGGCGAACGCGTCCGTATCCGCAGAGGCTCAATGCAGGGTGTCGAAGGGATTCTGGTTAGAAAGAAGGCTGGCCTGCGCTTCGTACTGACCCTGGAGTTGCTCAATCAACATGCCGCCGTTGAGGTGGATGCGGATGAGCTTGAACCCATCCTGAAGCAGGGTACGCCAAGCCGTCGTTCGTAGTGGAGCGGGCGGGGAGAGGGTTGGCCTGCTCTCCTTGGCTGATCCGGCCGAGGCAACATCTGGAAAACTCGACCTGCAATCGCTCAGACGCGTTAAGATTTCCGTAGTCGGTTTGCCGGGGCAAGACTGTTCTGCGCAAAATCATCGTAGCAAAATCGGAGAAAGTGGCTGGCGTCCGCCGAGTGGCGGAAGTTATTGCACGGTAATCGGAAATGTTCTGTAAGCAATGCGGACATGCCCTCAGGAGGGTTGCACGCAAGGGTTTTCTGCAACTTCGCATCTATCCACTCCTCGGCTACTACCCCTGGCATTGTTCCACTTGTAGAACAGAATTCATGCTCAGGAAGAAGAATCAGCGCAGGCGGCGCAAAGAGTCCAAAGAAGGCGGCGCGTGAGGCAGTAGTCGGGCAGGCGATGTTTGTATCCATGAAAAGTATCACCAGAACCGCGGTTCTTAAATAGCCTTCCGCCTTTCCGTGGAAGGGCGTCTCATTGCGGCCGCGCACGCTTATCGGCTTTGAGTGTCAAGAGCCGGTGCTTTGTTCGAATCGGCATTCATCTCCACGATTCAGGTTCGACTCACTGGAACCAGCCGAGCAGCCTCGCCCTCGGCGCCGAGGGCCAGTTCCACCGCCCGGATAGTTTCAATGGGGCCCAGGGCCGGTTGCCCGCACAGTCCATACCATCACTGGCTTCCACTGGGATCGATCCGGTTGGTCATGCCCAAAACCTTCACCAAGGGGGCGCTTTTGGCGATCACGTCCACAACTTCAGATGTTCCGGGCAGAATTGCCCGCGCGGCGGCATCGCTGTTCTCGCGCCAGGGATATCACGGGACAAGCACCCGCGAGATTGCCCGTCTCGCAGATGTGAGCGAGGTGACTGTGTTCAGGCACTTCGAACGCAAAGAGGACATTTTCCTTTCCGCTCTCCAATTCACATTTGGCAACGTCAAGGGGCGGCTTGACCTGCTCGGTCATGATGCAGCAAGGATTGCCCCGGAAGCGATGCTTCCGCAGATACTCAGCGTGCTGGTGGACATTGCCACGTTTTCCCCTGAACTTACCAAACTGGTTGCCGTGGCGTTCCTTGAGCTTCACGGCAAGGCCGAGGATTTCTGCTTCCAGCATCTGACCCCGCTCTTTACCTCGATAACCGCGTACCTGAGTACCAACATGCAGAAGGGCAGCTTTCGCAGCCTCAACCCGTCCATTGCCACTGCGGCAATGGCATTGACAGCCCTTGCCCAGCCAGAACTCTCAAAGCTGCTCACCGGGAGTGCCCATCCGCGCATGGCAGGGCGCGACTCCATTGACGAATACGTCAAATTCTGGATGAAAGTATTTACTCCGGCCACCAATTAGAATAAAAACATCAACGATACCGATCGCAAATACAGCGGAAACCTGGATCAGTCTCGGAAATGAGAGCCAGGGCTTTGCCGCCACTCCCAGAGGCATAACTGGGAGCATCGGCAAAGAAGTGCGATTGCAGCTGTTTCTAGGTCCACCGGTTGCCACGGGGTTCCATTGACAGACCGGCAACCATAAAGCCCCCGGCATTGCTGGAGGAAACTTGCCATGCGGAGGTTTGCCAGTTCGTGCGAGTAGCCATTGTCCACTACTGGTTTCTTGTTTATGGGGGCGGCGAGCGGGTTATCGACGCTCTTGCGGAGATGTATCCGGATGCCGACATCTTCACGCTCTTCTACGACAAAAAATCCATCCCGGCAACATTGCAGGGCAAAACAATCAAGACCTCGTGGCTGCAGTACGTTCCCTACGCGCGTTATTCCAGCCGGCAGTTGTTCCCGCTTTACCCCTCCGCAATCGAATCGCTCGACCTGCGCGGATACGATCTCATTCTGTCCAGCGACTCTCCTCCCATGAAGGGAGTTAAGGTCTCGCCAGATCAACTGCATATTTGCTATTGCCATACCCCTGGGCGCTTCCTCTGGGACCTCTTCGAAGAGTTCCGCGATAAACTCCCCACCGGCACTCGCTCGCTGTTTACCTTCCTGGCCAGGCGTGTGCGCAACTGGGACTATCGAGCCGCCCAGCGAGTGGACTGTTTTGTCGCAAATTCAGAGTTTGTCGCAGACCGCATTCGACGCTTCTATGACCGCGAAAGCACGGTGGTCTTTCCCCCTGTAACCACACCGCATGCCGCACTGGCTGAAACCCAGACCGATGGCTACATTCACGTGGGCCGCCTGGTGGAAAACAAGCGTATCGACATTCTGATTGAAGCCTGTAACCGGCTTCAGCGCAAACTAAGCATCGTTGGCGCCGGAAGGGATGCGCAACGCCTGAAGGCGATGGCGGGTCCAACCGTTCAGTTTCTAGGCCGCGTTCCAGATGAGGAATTGGCGAAAGTTTATTCGTCCGCAAAAGCCTTGCTGTTCGCAGCCGAGGAAGACTTTGGGATCGTTCCGCTGGAGGCTCAATCCTATGGCCGTCCGGTGATCGCGTTCGGCAGGGGCGGCGCCTTGGAGACCGTCCGCGGAGACTTGAATGACCGCCCAACGGGCCTCTTCTTTGAGCATCAGAATGCAGACTCGCTGGCTGAGGCAATTCTCAAGTTTGAGAGCATTGAGCACGTCTTCAATGCCGACGATATCCGGGCCCATGCACAGCTGTTCGATACTGCCATCTTCAAGCAGAGGATGCGAAATCTAATCGATCGGGAGATGAGAAAGAAGCAAGCGTCCCAATCCGCCCTGGTGGCCAAGGAGCAATTGGGTGTGCATCGGCATCCCGCATAAACTGACCCGCTCTGCGGCTGGTTGGCCAGGGTCACGAGCTCAATGGCTGGTGGTTTCATGCAGGCCAACTGCGGCGGCTCCGCAAATCGGCTGTACAGGATGCTTGAAACTTCAATTGAGCTATTCCGTAAACAATTGATTCTGAACATAATAATTCAATTGCAGCCCAGGGTAATCGTCGCATCCCGGCGGCTTTCTTCCGGGAGTGTATTGAACTTTAGTCATCTGTGCTGCCGCGAAGTTTTGAACTTCGAATACAATGGGAACTATTGATATACCCGGTGGGCCCAGTCTGAACCATTTTTTAGCCAGGCAGCTAAATATTCTTGAAAATTGATTTGCATTGCTCACCATAACTTCGCCTTGGCCTACGCCGCACGTGAACAGAATTTGAAATCGCTAACAGGAGTTTTATCCGATAGTAAAGCGAAGACCCAAAGTCCCACGTAACGTATAAGACCGAGAACCCTACTTTGTCTCCTTCACCCACATGTTGTAAACGAGCATTGGAACCGACGGGCTGGAACGCAGTCGAAGGACAGTGGAGTCGCAAAAGCCAGTTTCTTGAAACTTGCCGTGCTTGCTTCTCCGATGTTGTAAAGTGAAGGAAGACCACACTATAGTTGCCGTCTAAAACATAACCTCGACCTGGAGTGAGACCGAGTGAAAGCTGTACCTAATCAGGACCTGACGCTACGGGATATTCTCAGAGTGTTTGATCGCAGGAGACGAACTGCGATTGCCACCTTGGTTGTATTCTTTCTTCTGGCTGTGCTGGTGTGTGTCTTCATGACGCGGATTTACGATGCTCAAGGCACCATCGAGCTTCAGAAATCCACCTCCGACTCGCTGAATCTCGACAGCATGATGAGCGGGATGGGCGGCGGCGAAGGCGGCGGCGGCGGCGATAGCTTGTCGGCGAACATCGATCTCCAGACGCAAGCGGATATTCTGCAGTCGGACACGCTCGCGTTACAGGTGATACACGAACTGGATCTCGAGAAAAACAAGGACTTCATAGCGCACTTCAATCCCGTGTATTGGCTGATGGGTCTGTTGAGCCCGAAGGGGGTGCCGGATCCTAAGGGAGCCCTTCTTGAAGACTCACCGCACCGCCGCGCTCACGTGCTGAATGTGTTCAGCGCCCATTTGAAGGTGAAGGTAACCGAGGGCACGCGCCTCATGGAAGTTGACTTCACCAACAGCGACCCCAAAGTGGCAGCCGCGGTTGTCAATCACCTGATGAAGGCTCTGGCCGACTACAACTTCAAGACCAAGTTCAAGGCTACCAAGGATGTGACCGATTGGCTGCAAGGGCAATTGGGGGATCTGCGCTCACAGAGCAAAGACCTTCAAACCAAGGTCGTCACAATGCAGAAAGAAACGGGGCTCTTCGGGGTAGGCGGAGTTGACCTGCAGGGTAAGCCGATCATCTACAGCCCAGCTCTCGATCGTTTGCAGGCTTCCGCAGCGCAACTGTCGCAGGCCGAAATGAATCGCATTCTCAAGGCGTCCGTTTACAAGGTGGTGAGCACCGGCAATGCCGAGATGATTTCGCAGCTTGCTGGCACGTCGATGAGTGGAGGCACTGGCGGCGCCGGAGTCGCCAACGCGCTGACATTGCTGCAAACGCTTCGCACTCAGGAGTCGACCTTGAATGCGCAGATTGCGCAGGATGCATCGGTGTACGGAGCGTCCTATCCCAAGTTGATCGAAGAGCGCGCGGCGCTGAAGAAGGTCCAGCAGAACATCCAGGATGAAATTGCGCGAATCAGTGAGCGAGCCAAGAATGATTACGATATTGCCGTGTCTGCCGAGCAGGGTGCGCGCGACTCGTACGAAGTGGACCGGACCACCGCCGAAAAGCAGAACGACAAGACCATCGAGTATACAATCACCCAGCGCGAAGCCGAGCAGAGCCAGGAACTGTATGAAGATCTGATGAAGCGGCTCAGCGAAGCGAATGTCCTTGACTCGCTTCGTTCAACCAACTTGACGGTCGTTGATTCTGCAAGCCCGCCGGCAACACCAAGCCGTCCCAACATTCTGCTGTATCTCGCAATCGGGTTGGGCGCCGGATTATTCTTCGGGATCGCAGCGGCATTGTTTGTGGATGCCATCGACAACAAGCTGCAGGGGACCGAAGAGGTTGAAGCCATGGGGCTGCCTCTGCTGGGACTGGTACCGCAGATGAAAGCGGAAGCATTTGCCCAGGCTGCAACGATTCTCGATTCGCGTTATTCGGCCTTCAGTGAAGCGATTCGACGCCTGCGATCAACCATTCTTATCTCGCGAAGCGGCAAACCCCCGCAGATTCTGGTAGTCACCAGCGGAAGCCCCAGAGAGGGCAAATCAACCTTGTCCTTGTCGTTGGCAGTCTCGCTGGCCCAGTTGGACAAGAAAGTCCTGCTGCTTGAGGCGGACATGCGGCGGCCAGTACTTCGTTCTCGTACCGGAATGGCCTTCAAGGGCGGACTCAGCGTTCTGCTCACCGACCGTGAAGCCAAACTGGATCCGATGCCTTACCCTGAGAATCCAAACCTGTTCATCATGCCGGCCGGCCCGGTGCCTCCGTATCCTGCGGAATTGCTCGGGTCCGAACGCATGCATTCGCTTCTCAAAGATTGGCAGGCAGAGTATGACTTTATCGTGTTGGACTGCCCCCCGGTTCTCCCGGTAACAGACGTGCAACTGCTTGAAGGCCTTGCAGACGCTACGATTCTGGTCGCGCGCACGGGCTTTACTTCCCGAGTCGCGTTGAATCGGGCCTATCAGTTGCTCTATCCGCATGTGAAGGATCCGTCGACTCCGGCGATTGGTATCGTGTTGAACTTTGTGTCACAACAATCGGCGGCTTATTACGGCTACTACGGATACTATGGCAACAAGAAATACGAGTATCATCAAGAGGAGGGCCAGGATGAAAATGCTTAAAGCTCTTCTGCTAGCATCCTGCTGCGTAGGTTGCTGCGCAGCCCAGACCGAAAGCATCACCATCGGGCCTGCGGACGTGTTGCTCATCAAGGTCCTTGAAGCGCCCGAGTTGCAACAGAGCGCGCGAGTGACCGACGCGGGAACCTTTCCACTGATCATCGGGGGAAGTGTCAAGGTCGCTGGTCTGACCCCAGCGGAAGCGGCTGTGGAAGTTGAGCACGCGCTCGAAAGCGGACATTTCCTGCTGTCTCCTCACGTGAGCGTCACGATTGAACAGACGACGACAGAGAATGTGGTTCTTTCAGGACTGGTTCGTTCCCCAGGGTCGTACCCGCTCCCCACGCCGCGGCCAATTCTGGACGTACTGTCGCTGGCGGGCGGATTAACCGATGCCGCGGATCGCAACATCACCGTCGAGCGCCACGGCACAAAGGAGCGAATCGAGTTCTTTGTGTCAAACAAGTCCAACGCTGTGCTGGATAGTAACAGCCTGCTGATCTATCCAGGCGACACAATCTTCATACCGCGGGCGTCCATTGTTTATGTGCTCGGGGACGTAAACAAGCCTGGTGGATTTCCATTCGCGACGAGTGACTCCAAGCTGTCGGTCCTTCAAGTAGTCTCCCTTGCGGGAGGGACGCCTCCCACAGCGGTTCCGTCGCATGCTCGCCTCATCCGCAAGCAGCCGGATGGAACCTATGCGGAACTGGCGCTGCCTTTGAGCGAAATGCAAAAAGGCAAAAAGTCGGATATGCAATTGCAAAACGACGACATCATCTATGTCCCGTACAGCTATTTGCGGGCCATGGCCTCAGGGGTTGATAACCTGGTCGCGGCGGCCACTTCGGCCAGCATTTACCGGTTCTAGGGCTGGCTGAGTTCTGAACTGTCAGGCCCATTGCTCACTTATTTCAGGTCCACGTATCGACTCGGACCGGTGATGGTTTGATTCTTGTTAGGGTACCCAGAAAAGAAATTTTCCGGGTGCATCCCTCAGTCAGGTTGACACAACATTTCGAGTGTCTTTGCGTCGTATTAAGAGTGGTTGTGGCAGGCAACTTCCGGTCGAGTTCCGAATAAACTGCCACAACAAACACACCAGCCAGCGACTTCCCCCAGTCGCTGTCTGAGTAGTGTCAAGGGATTGGTAATGAGCGCGTTGACGGCCTGAATGCTCCCCGCCGCATCTCTCTGGGCGTGGGGTTCGTTGAGCGCACCCATAGGGCCCCGCAGGCGACAAAAACTGTTTTTTGCAACCCCCTCCGGTTACCCAGCCGCGTACTCGTCTCTGCGACGAGACCCGCGCACGGACAAGACGCGGAGCAAAGTTTAGGTTCATTGGCTGGCCCATTTGGATTGAGGTTTGCATTGACGACCTCCTGAGGTTCAGAAAGCCTTGAGTTATCTCCGCAAGTTGGCACTCGTTTTCGCATGCACCGCAGCGTTGTGCGGCTGCTCAGGAAACTCTTCTTCAAGTTCTGGTACGCCCGCGGTAGCGATATCCCCAGGCACGGTAAACTTTGGCACGATCGTTGTTGGAACCAAGAGCTCGCCTCAGACTGTGACCGTTGGAAACAGTGGGGAAGCGCCTTTGACCCTCAGCAGCATTAAGTTGACGGGTGCGTCCGCATCGCTGTTCACGCTCAACAACACATGCGGCGCTAATCTTCAGCCTGGGGCGGTGTGCGATCTCCAGGTCACCCTGCTGCCGACTTCTCCGGGCACAGCTACGGCTTCCCTGGTTCTCAGCGACAACGCGCCCAATTCGCCGCAAACCGTTTCGGTCAACGGAACCGCGGTAACCCCGGCGTCCGCATCGGTCAGCGCTTCAACTTTGAGCTTTGGCAATTTGGTGGTTGGTACAGCAAGCGCCGCACAGACCGTGACGTTGACCAACACGGGGGGCACGGCTCTGACCATCAGTAACCTCGGCTTGACCGGTTCAGGAGCATCCTCTTTCTCACAGGCCAACACCTGCGGCGTGTCTTTGGCTGGCGGCAGCACCTGCAATATCCAGGTCGCCTTCACTCCAACCTCAGCGGTGCCGCTGAGTGCAACCCTGACCATTGAGGACGACTCCGCGAACTCGCCACAAACCGTTCAACTCAGTGGAACTGGAATCACTCCACCCGCGGCATCGATCTCCCCGCAAAGCCTGAACTTCGGCAGCGTCATCCTCGGTACTCAAGGCACCGCGCAAACAGTGACCATCACGAATACGGGTGCTGCTCCGCTGGCCATCAAAGGACTGCTGATTACGGGAACCAATGCCGCCCTGTTTTCGGAATCGAGCACATGCAGTTCGATAATCGCCGGTGGTGCAAGCTGCAGTGCCTCGGTCAATTTCCAGCCGACGGCTGCCGGACAGGCCTCGGCGTCCCTTTCCATCTCCGACAGCGCTTCCAATTCGCCTCAAACCGTCGCCCTTACCGGAGCAGGCATCAACCCCGGCTCGACTTCAATCACACCGCTGAGTCTCAGTTTCGGAACGGTCGTTATCGGCACCGTGAGTTCCCCGCAGACGGTGGCGCTCACCAACGCCGGAGGCGCACCCCTGACCATCGGCAGCATTCAGCTAACCGGTACGGGAGGGACCTCGTTCGCGCTGGCCAATAGCTGCGGTGCAAGTCTGGCTGCCGGGGCAACCTGCAACATACAAGTCACCTTCGATCCAACCGCGGCGGCAACCGCATCGGCTTCACTGACGTTTGTTGACGACTCCGCGACGTCCCCGCAAAGTGTGGCTCTGAGCGGCACCGGAATCAAGCCGCCCGCGGTCACGATTTCGCCGCTCACGCTGAACTTCGGAAATGTTGTAATCGGCACGCAGGGCACCGCGCAAACTGTAACCATTACCAACACCGGCGGGGCACCGCTCACCATGAATGGAGTCACCCTTGCAGGGGCGAATACCACCCTGTTTTCAGATTCGAGCACCTGCCCATCGGTACTCGCCACAGGTGCGAGTTGTAACCTTGCCGTGAGTTTTCTGCCATCGGCCGCTGGCCAGGCCACTGCGTCGCTTACCGTCGCGGATAGCGCCTGGAATTCTCCACAAACGGTCGCCCTTACAGGCGCTGGAATCACTCCCGGCTCCACCTCCGTCACTCCAATCAGCATGAGCTTCGGCAATGTTGCGGTCGGCACGCAGAGCGCCAGCCAGACGGTGGCGCTTACCAATGCTGGAGGCGCCCCGCTCACCATAAGCAGCCTGGGGCTGACTGGCACGGGAGCGTCGTCCTTCTCTGAGTCCAACAATTGCAGTTCGACTTTGGCAGCCGGCGCAACGTGCAACATCGGGGTTACCTTCATTCCCACGGCGGCGACCGCGGTCACTGCTTCGCTCACTGTCCTGGATAATTCCGCCAATTCACCAAAGAGTGTCGCGCTCAGCGGTACGGGAATCACAGCGCCCGCAGCATCGATTTCGCCCCTGACCTTGAATCTCGGAAATGTCGTTACCGGCATGTCCAGTACCCCGCAAGCTGTAACCATCACCAATACCGGACAAGCCCCACTGGTCATCGGCGCAGTCTCGTTTACAGGCACAGACCCCGCTCTGTTCTCTGAAGCCAACGGATGCACGGCGCCGCTGGCAGGGGGAGCTACCTGCACACTGACCGTGAGTTTTGTGCCAACCGCCGCGGGCCAGGCAACAGCATCGCTGACTATCGCGGACAACGCAGCGAATTCCCCGCAGACCATTTCCTTGTCGGGAACCGGGATCTCTCCAGCGGCGATCTCGATCAACCCACTCAGCCTGAGCTTCGGCAATGTCCTGACCGGCACCCAGAGCACTGCACAGACGATTACGCTTGCCAATACCGGAGGCGCGGCATTAACCATCGGCAGCATTCAGGTTGCGGGTGCGGGAGCGTCCTTGTTTTCGTTGACCAACTCATGCGGGGCAACGCTGGCTCAGGGAGCAACCTGCAGCGTTGGGGTCACTTTCGCTCCAACCGCGGGTACGTCCATCGGGGCTTCGCTGGTCATTACCGACAACTCCGCAAAATCGCCGCAAACCGTGCCGCTGAGTGGCACAGGCATCACACCGGCTACCGCATCGCTTTCTCCACCCAGCCTGAACTTCGGCAGCATTGTCATCGGCACCAACGTGACGGCGCAAACAGTGACTGTCACCAATACGGGCGAGTCTCCGCTGACAATCAGTGGAGTCTCACTTGCGGGCGCGAATGCGTCGCTGTTTTCCGATACCAGCACATGCGGATCAACCGTTGCTGCAGGCGCAAGCTGCCAACTCACTGTGAGCTTCGTGCCGACGGCATCCGGTCCAGCCGCCGCAGCGCTTTTGCTTACGGATAACGGAGCGAATTCGCCGCAGAGCATCCCCTTGGCTGGAGCCGGCATCGCTCCCGCACTGCTCACCATTACTCCGCCCAACGTTGGTTTTGGCAATGTTTTAATTGGTTCGCAGAGTACCCAGCAAACAGTCACACTCACCAATTCCGGCGGAGCCGCGCTGACCATCGGCAGCATTCAACTCACCGGTACGGGTGCGTCGCTGTTTTCCCTGACCAACAGTTGCGGCTCCACGTTGGCAAGCGGCGCAACCTGCAGCGTCGCGGTCATTTTCAATCCAATAGCCGCGGCTTTTGCCTCGGCTTCGCTCAACATCGTCGACAGCTCGGCAAACTCGCCCCAGGCCGTCGCGCTCAGTGGCACGGGCATCACGCCGGCGGCGGCGTCTGTTTCCCCCTCAAGCCTGAACTTCGGAAACGTCGTAATCGGCATGCCAGGTACAGCCCAAACGGTGACCATTACGAATACAGGTGGGGCTCCGCTGACGATAAACACTGTCGCTGCTACGGGCGCAAAGGCGTCACTGTTTTCAGATTTGAACTCGTGCGGTTCCGTTCTCGCAGGCGGGGCAAGTTGCGAACTCCTGGTGAATTTCCAGCCGACGGCAGCCGGACCCGCGACGGCTTCGCTCACAATTGCCGATAGCGCGGCCAATGCACCGCAGACCATTGCGCTGTCGGGAACGGGCATTACTCCTGCCGCACTCACCGTTACTCCGCCAAGCGTTAGCTTCGGTAGTGTCTTACTCGGCACACCGGCTACTCCGCAGACAGTTACGCTCACCAACTCCGGAGATGCAACCCTGACAATTGCAGGCATCCAGTTGACGGCCGCGGCTACTTCTGCGTTCACAACTTCAAACACATGCAGTTCCAGCCTTGCCGGCGGCGCGGCGTGCACCATTCAAATCGGATTTCAGCCGACACTCACTGGCCCAGCCAGCGCATCGATAAACATCGCCGACAGCGCCGCAAATTCGCCTCAAGCTATTGCATTGACCGGGACTGGAGCCCTCACGCTTCCGGCCAGCGTAGTTGTCTATGGTGCAACGCCATCCGGCATTGCGGCAGCAATTGAGGCAGCGCAGATGGGCAAGCAAGTTACCCTCATCGAGCCGTCGCTCCATGTTGGCGGAATGATGTCGAGTGGGCTTGGCTTCAGCGATACGTATCATTCAGCTGCGATCGGTGGGTTTGCGAGCCAGTTCTTTCAGAATGTGAACACATACTATGCAGGCAGCCCATCGACCAATGGCGGCCTCTATTTTGAACCGCATGTCGCCGAAGCTGTATTCAATTCCATGCTGGCGCAGCACGCCAATATTACAGTCGTGCTTGGGGCTTCGTTCGTCTCGGTTCAGATGACCGGCACTACGATTACCGGCCTTACCGCCAGCAACGGAGTGACTTACCAGGGCGGCGAGTATATCGATGCGAGTTACACGGGCGACCTGATGGCGGGGGCCAACGTTAGTTACGTCGTTGGCAGGGAGTCGTCTTCGCAGTACAACGAGTTGGCGGCAGGCGTGGGCGTACCCTGGCAGTTTGGGACCAATCCCATCGATCCGTATATAACCCCCGGTGATCCGTCCAGTGGGTTGATTGCACATGTTGAGTCCGATGACCTTCCGGCGCCGGGGTCCGCGGACAATACAGTAATGGCCTATAACTATCGCCTCTGCATCACCTTTGACCAAGCCAATAAGATTCCGTTCCCTGTGCCGGCTGATTACGATCCGGCAGAGTTCGAAATCTTAGGCCGGTTGGCGACAGCCGCCAACCCGCCGATGCCATTTTCGAATTTCTTTGCGACAAACCAGTTGCCGAACGGCAAGCTCGATATGAACCAGCGCGGGTTCTTTTCAACCGACGAAGTCGGCGAGAGCAACGGGTATCCTGATGGCTCAGCAACACAGCGCGCGCAGATCGAGGCGGAGCAGCGGCGATTCATTCTTGCCCTCATTCACTTCGTTCAAACTGACCCGCGCATTCCGTCGAGTGCGCAGCAAATTGCGAACGCCATAGGACTCTGCAAGGACGAGTTCACCGACAACGGCGGTTGGCCGCGGCAGATTTATGTGCGCGAAGCCAGACGGATGGTGGGTGCGTACGTCCTAACCCAGAGCGACTTGAATTTGCAGACGACGGTCCCTGATTCCATCGGTGTGGGCGGCTTTACGATCGACGATCATTATCACCACATAGTGAACATCAACGGCGAGATTTATCTTGAAAACGATTTGGGAGATACCCCGAGTCTTTATCCAATTTCTTACCGAATTCTGACTCCTGTTGCCAGCCAGACATCCAATCTGCTGGTGACTGTCGATAGCTCGTCATCGCATCTAGCGTATGATTCGATGCGGATTGAGACGACCTATATGATTCTTGGCCAGGCGGCAGGAGCCGCAGCTTCGCTGGCAGTCGATGCACAGGAAGCGGTGCAGAGCGTCGATTATGGCGCGCTCAGTTCGCAGTTGCTGCAGGACGGTGCTATTCTTACGCCTCCATAACCTGCGGCAAAGCAACTCCGCGTTTGGCATGGGCATCGAACTCACGGTCAAGATGTGTGCTCCCTCCGCATACCAAAGCGGTATGCAACGGGCCGTACGCCGCGCGCGGAAGGGCTGCGTGTCGTTCACAAGGCTCGGCGAGGGCAAGCTGGACAGGCGGTTTCCCCAGGGCTCCAATCACTGCGGATTGAGGATGGAATGAGACAACTGAATTTGCTCTTCGTTTTGCTCTCTGGCCTGTTGCTTGGGACTGCGGCCCACGTATTTGCGCAGACCGCACCCGCGGCCGCTTCCCAAGCGACGGTGGACGAGGTTTCCCCCAGCAATGCGAATCTCACCACTGCGATCCCTGACCAGCCGGAGGCCGCGAAGTATCTCAACGGAGTGTTTTATGTCGACGGCTTTCCTTCCAGTTGCAATGAGGGCGGCATTGCCTATTCCACCAAATTGGATTGTGCCGTGGCTGCCGTAAAAGGCTGGATGTTGGTCAAGGCTCGCTCTGCCCTGCTGGTCATGGGTGAGGGAATCTATCCGACTAAAGTCGGCGTCACACTCCCCAATGTCGCCGCTGGACTGGGATTGAGCATTGAAGGCCGCTCAACTTCGACCCCTGCTTTTGGCCACGGGTCCACAATCTCACCGGGAACCGTGATTCGCCTCACCGCTCCCATCAAGACAGCCGTAATCTACCAGCCGACCGCCATAGAAAATCATCCTCCGAGCATCAACATTCGTGGCATCTCCATCGACGCCGCGAACAACGCGCCATCCTGCATGGATATATTCGGCGCGAGGCAGTCGTTATTCGAGCACATTAGCTGCATCGGCGTGCGCGAAGGTTCGGATCATATGATTGCGTTCAGCGACCCAAACGGCAAAGGTTGGGACTCGGGAAGCTGGATTTATGAGAGTAACTTCAATGACATATTCGCCAGCCCACCCGGATTTGGCGCCGGGTCGCAGGCCAACGTTACCGCATCCAACCTGAGTGGCAGCGTTGGAAATATCGTCATTCACAGTCCGGGCGACTACTATGCCGCCAAACCGAAGGTGTTTTTCTTTGGGTATGGCCAGGGGCTGACTCCATGCAAAACGATGCCTGAAGCAGTAGCAATCATGAACGGGCACGCGCTCAGCCGGATTGACTTAACCAACCCGGGCAGTGGGTGCGTTGGACCGATCGATGTGCAGGTCCATCCATCCTCAACCATCAAGTACGGTATCGTCATCAGATATGTTTCCGACAGTTCATTCAGCGACCTTAGGCCGGTTGGCCCCTTTGCGGTCGCCGGGATGTATACCAACGGCGGCAACACCTATCATCATATGCACGCCTATGGGGTTCGAGTTCCGTATGAGATCCACGGCCGCGACGTATGGGAAGGCACTGAGTGCGACGGTCCATGGCAGTATTGTTTCGACCTGGAAGGTCCGGAGATTCAGCTTATCGGAACCAGCTTCTTTACTGGACCCAACTTCTCGGGAAGTTCAGGATTCTATTTTTCAGAGAAAGCCACCGGTACGAAGATTATCGGTAGTCAGTGCGACAATACCCAAACGGCTGGCGACTACCACCTGTTTCTTACACCCAACGGTCCAATTGACGGAGGGCACGCAATCCTTCCGAAGGGCACTACAGTCGTCGGGGCCAGCGTCTGCGGCCCGCAAGCGGTGTCTCAGCGCGACTACTTCGGCAACCCTGTTGTTTTGTCCGGAACCTATCACCAGGGCTCAATCTGGCTCTCGCCCTTGAGCCAGGACAGGACCTATCAGCTTCCTGATGCGAGTGGCACCCTGGCCGTCTCTTTGCAGGGGAAGACACAGCCGATCGGCGGAAGTCCGCTAGCTCCGGGAAAGTGCGCACTAGCGCAAGCGGAGGTGCAGGGCGCTTCGATTGGGCAGGCCCCGCGAGTGAGTCCGGCAAACTACCCAGGAGATAGCTTTGACTGGTCAGCTTATATAAGTGCGCCGAATGTAGTCACCGTGCGCGTGTGCAACCGCGGTACGGTGACAGCGACTCCCAGCCCCAGCGCCTATAGCATCGAATAACATTGAACCGCGCGGAATGGATGTGAGGTGGCAAAGGTCCCACATCGCGGGCGGCAATTCGCTCCACAGGCAGGCTTTTTAGGTCGTTCCCAAAATTGGTTAGCGTGTGCTTGCGGCAATGGAGCAATCGCACGCTGCGCAGCTTCCGTCGAAGATATCGGAATAACTGTCTTGATAGTTTGTGTACGTTCGGTGAGATTGTTTCAAGCCTCAAGTTCGCCCCAAGGGCGACGCTCTACCAGTTCGGTTTTCTTAGTATGGTAACGTGTTTATTATGACAACAGGCTACAAGAAGCTGTACGGTGCGTTGAGGCGTCTGACCCACATCGACGCCTTTGCCGAAATCTTTAAATTCGATAATCGCTGGCAACTGCTGATCGATGAGTTCATTGCCGGAAGGGCGTTGAAAATCTATCGGATCAACGGGGTGGATGCACTGGCCGACCATCGGACCGGCGATCATCTCGGGGGACTGCGCGGCGTTCTGGCCTCCAGCGAGTACCGCTCTTTGCTCGCGGAAATCCCTTTGGACACCGTGAAAACCGTAGTCGATCTTGGCGCGAACGTAGGTGGCTTTACCCTGCTGCTCAAGGTGCTTGGGGCCCCTCTGGAACGTGTGGTCTGTGTGGAACCCGGCCCCGCGTCGCGCGTAAAGCTCCAGTTCAATCTGCAACACAATGAGGTGCCCGCGGAGATTTTTGCGGGCGCCGCCTCAAACCACCCTGGAGTGGCTAAACTGTACGTCGGGATGCTGAGCACCGGGTCCAGCCTGTTGCCCAATCACGGGGGGCTTGGCGATGGTTCGATCGAAGTAGAGACAATAACTCTCGACTTGCTGGTGGAACGCTATTTCCCGCGGACGATTATCGACATTTGCAAGATGGATATTGAAGGCGCTGAATTCGAGATACTGCTTGGCGAAAACTCCAAAACACTTGCCGGCTGCAGGTATTTGATTTGCGAAATACACCCGACCCCGCAGCATTCGCAATCCGACCTGGTTGACGCCCTGCGGAAAAGAGGTTTTGTCCTCATACCCTGCAAGAAGGGAAACGCTCACAATGAAACAGTCTTGTTCCGAAACGAAAACGGGCCAGCGGCTGCGTAGAGCACGTCGGCCTCTTCATCCGGCATTCCGAGGTCATCGCGCACAACCCAATCCAATGGCCTCAAAGTTCGCGGATGATCGAGCCCACGCTATCTCTTTCGTAGCCGAGTACGAAAACAAAAGTGCATGATATACTCTAGTCTAATGATCCCTTTGTTCATCAAACAGGTTACCTACCGTACTCTCGGCATGCGGAATTTTTGCTTGGTCAAGGGGTTGTGGAATGTTGCTCGTGGCTTCGAAAAGTCATATGAGGACTTCTTGGGGCTTCTTCCGAATGGCGGCCTGTTGCTGGATATTGGCGCCAACATCGGGATCACGACGGCATTTGCTCTGCGCAAGCGCCCTGACCTGAGTGTGATCGCGTTCGAGCCCATTCCGACCAATCTGGCGGCGGCAAAGCGTCTTTGTCGCACGCTTCGTGTGAAGGAAGTCGATTTTCGCCAGGTTGCACTGGGCGATTCTGTGGGCACGATCGAGATGGTGCTGCCCAACATAGATGACATGCCAGCGCCGGGTCAGACCTTCGCGCTCAACGACGAATCCGACCCCTTGTTTTCCCACCTGAAGGAAAGAGGCACGCGGTTTACCGTGCCGCTCAAGAAGATTGACTCATTCGACCTGCCCAAGGTTCATGGTATTAAGTTGGACGTCGAAAACTTCGAGGGGCAGGTTCTTCGCGGTGCCACTGAGCTTCTAAAGCGTGATCACCCCGTCATCTACTGTGAATTGTGGGACACGCCAAATCGCGGGATGGTGATGAGTCTCTTAAGCGAACTCGGCTATGTCTGCGAAAGGCTGGACACCAAGGAAGATTTCCTTTTCCGGTATTCCCCTGCCAGCGGGTTGTGAGCTGACGGCCCATCCCTGACTGGTCCGTTCACGTAGGTCGGCGGGCGCTCGCATCGCGGTCTCGACCCTGAACATTTCCCCGTCATCCCGGGCGTGGGTATCGCTGACCCCAGCTTTGATCTACCTCTAAATATAATGGAGAATATGCCAACCGTCTCAGCCGTAATTTGCACTTTGAATAGGCCCATCCTTGTCCGTCGGGCAGTGGCCAGTATTTGTGCACAGACATATAGAGATATCGAGATTGTTGTGGTGATCGATGGCCCCGACGCGGCCACGCGAGAGTCTCTGGCAACAGTCGACGATCCACGTTTGCGGGTGGTCGAGAATCCGACCAACGTTGGCATCTCCAACGCCAGAAACATCGGCATTCGCGCGGCCCGCGGCGAGTGGATCGCGATGCTCGATGACGACGACGAATGGCTTCCCACAAAGATAGAAAAGCAGTTGGCACTGGCTTCGACGCTGAAGCGGGAAGATGTCCTCATATTGACCCTCTACTATGATCGGCATGGAGCCAGGGAGACGATTCAGCCGAGACGCTTCCCCCGCCCTGGCCAACCGATCAGCGAATACCTGGCTTGTGAATTCCCTTTGTTTGGATCGCGCGAGTCATTTCTTCAGACATCGACCTGGATGGCTCGGCGCGCCTTCATGCTCGACCATCCTTTCACTCCCGACATGCGCATCAACGAAGATCCCGACTGGCTGCTGCATGCCATTCACGACCCCATCAACCAACTGGCATTCGTTCGCGAGCCGCTGGCAGTCTTCCACACGGCCGAGAGCCACACCAGGCTGAGCGTAAATCGCAAAATGGGATGGAAGGAGGTTCGCGATTGGGTCGTTGACGGCAAGGATCTCTTCACTCCAAAAGCGCGCTCCTACATCCTGGTGACGCATTGCCTTCGGGCCTGTGTCGAATCGAACTGCGGAATCCGCGTCTGCTTCTCTCTGTTAGGCGACTGCTGGCGATACGGTGCCATCACTCCTGGAGTGCTCTGGTTTTTCTTCCGTACCGCATTCCTCTTTCCGGCCGTTAAACGATGGGCTCCCAGAGCGTTGATTGCGACGCTGGCGAAGTGGGGACGAAGCAGTTGGGCAGGAACGAGAGGGTGATATCATCATGGGAATGGCAACTACGCTACAAGGCGCAAGAAGAGTCTATATTACGCCGATGTGGATGCTTGTAGGCACCTGGGTATTGCTCTTGCCTATGATCTATTTTGCTGTCGATGGAATATTCACTTTTGATTCCAATCTGGTGCGCACGCAGTCAGGCTATTACCAGAGCACGCTGCTGTCCACCCGCAGCCTGAGCGACCGCTTGGAACGCGTTGGCGTTTCAATGATCTTTCTGCCGATCATTTTCTATTACATCTATAAGAATGGTTCGAAGGTGATGCGTGCCTGCGTGGAGGAGCGAATTCTGCTGCTGATGCCCATTTGGGCGATCATAACGGTGATCTGGTCGCAGAGTCCGCAGAACACGGTCTATTACGGACTGAACCTGGTCCTCATGACCCTGTTTGCCTTCTTCCTGGCGCGCACATTTGAACCAGAGCGATTACTGCGCTTCTTTATTTTCTGCGGATTCGTGTTCATGGTCCTCAACATCCTGACCGCAGTGTTTATCCCCTTCTACGGCACTTCTCATAGCGTGATGGGCGGTGTTCCCTCAATGCAGGGAATCACCGCGTCCAAGAATTTATGTGGCGACGTGACGGTCTTTTTTATCGCTCCCGCGCTGTTCACTAAACTGCAGGGGGGCACCGCAAACATTCGCCGGTGGCTCTACATTATCCTCGGATTGATTGAGATTGCTCTCACACAATCCAGAACCAGCTGGATTCTGGCCACCCTGCTGTTTGGCTTCGCCGCGCTTTATCTCACGCTCAATAAATTCCAGACTCGGGATGCCGCCGCACTGGCATTGTTCGTTGCAATGGTGATCAGTCTCGTCGGTTTTGGTATCTACGCGAATTACGAAACGATTCTCCTCCTGATGGGCAAGAATGCCACTCTCACCGGACGCACTCAGATCTGGGCGGCTGTCATGATATCGGTATTGAAGCATCCGATCAGGGGCTGGGGTTATCACGGCTTTTGGACGGGGCTGCACGGGGAATCCTCGAATATCGCCCTCAGAGTCAATTGGAATCCAGGGGCCGCGCATAGCGGCTACCTTGACACCTGGCTGGAGGTCGGTGGGATAGGTCTCGCTCTTGTCGCGTGGTCTTTTGTGCGCGCCGTGCGCGATGCCAGCGTTGTGCTTTCTAATAACCGGGCAACTTACCTCGGATTCTATATCTCAATCTTATTCATGACGGCCGTGGTAAACATCGATGAAAGCACCCTGCTTTCTGCTTCCAATTTGTGCTGGATGTTCTATCTATTGGCTTGCATGGGGCTTCGATTTGAAGCTCGAGAAGTCATGAGAGGGCGTTATGAGGCCTCCACATCTCAATGAGCCGCACTGTTTACCACATTCTCCCCGATGAAGAGCCCTTTTCCGAACACAACGGAGGAGGCCTTTCACGATGGTGCGCAAATGTCCTGCGCGACGATCCCGATGCAAAGATTGTTGCTCCCTCTGCCGACCAGACCTGGGGATTTGCTTCCGATCGTGTTTTGGTAACACCCTCGCTGGAACGCTATGGCAGGAATCGCTACCTCCGCCAGATATATCGCCAGTCGTTCACGTTCCTTCGCGACGCCATCATCCCCAGTCTGCATGCAGTGAAACCTGGGGATGTGTTATGGGTTCAAAACGATCGCAAGCACGCGGCTGCGCTTGCGGGGTTTGCAAAGGAAAAGGGCGCGGCACTGGTCCTTCATATGCATAACTCGATTCCAATCCGAACTACTTCCAGGAAAGTGATTCGCGAGCTTGCGAAGATCAAGATCGTTTGCTGCAGTAACTTTCTAAAAGAAGAAACCGAGCGGAACTTCCCGGAGTTGAAGGCCTATCGCGTTCTGTTGAATGGCGCGGATGCGAAGCGTTTTTCCCCGCGCGAATCTACCCACAATGCCGCCACGGATGGGCCTATGACGGTCCTGTTCGCTGGCCGCCTGGTTAAGGAAAAAGGAATTCACGTCCTGATCGATGCGATGCGACTGCTGGAGCAGAGAGGCGTATCGGCGCGCTGCCTGGTGGTGGGAGCCACGCGTTTCGGCGGCTCCAAGCCAAATAGCTATGTGAGGGGACTGCAGCGCAGGGCGCCAGCGAATGTTGAGTTTCTGGGCTATTTGCCGGCAGAGGACCTGGTGCAGACATTTCGTGATTCGCATATCTACACAGCGCCTTCGGATTGGAACGACCCGTTTCCAGCTGCGATTATCGAGGCCATGGCCAGTGGACTGCCGGTTGTCGCTTCCAGACGGGGAGGCATTCCGGAAGCATTCAGGGATGGGGGCGGAATCCTCGTCAGTTCCGGCTCAGCGATCGAGTTGGCGGATGCCCTGCAGAACATTCTTTCTGACCCGGCCCTGCAACAAAAACTCTCAAAAGAGGCGCGAGCCTCGTTTCTGAAGAACTTCACCTGGTCGACCATTTGCCAGGGCTATCGAGAGATCATCGACTCTCTATGAGTGTTCCCCGCGATCCACCAGAGCCTCAGTCGGACGACACGAATCCCGCAGAGACCAGCGGGCCGCGCGGCGCCAGGTTGCGACAGGAGCTTGCCCGCCTCCGCAGCAACCCGATGGTGCGGAATGCGCAATGGGTGATGTTGGGGCAGGGACTCGGATACGCATTCCAGGCTGGAACTTTCATCCTTCTCGCTCATTTGCTGGGAAGTGTTCAATTCGGCATCTACGCCGGCGCATTCTCATTCGTGTCCCTCGTTGCGCCGTACAGCAATCTAGGTTCGCCGGCGATATTTCTCCGCTATGTCTGTCCGGACCACTCGCGCTTCCGGCTCTACTGGGGAAATATTCTGCTGGCGACCTTCACGCTCAGCTTCGTCTTCATTCTTGTTCTGTCGCTGGTTGGGCCTCACCTCTCCCGCTTTTACTCCTTCAAGCTGATTCTTGCAGTGGCCATGAGCGAGTGCCTCTGCCGCCAGCTCGCGCTTTGCAGCGCAACAGTGTTTCAGGCCTTTGAACAATTGCGGCTCACGGCCACCCTGAACTTTTTGACAAATGTCATGCGCTTTATTGCGGTAGCGCTCCTGGTCCATTTCCTGCACACCACCAGTGCCGCGGCCTGGGCCAATGCGACTCTAGCCGTCTCAGCCTGCGCCGCTGTCATTGCCGTCTCTCTCGTTACCGCTCGCTTTGGCAAACCGCTGTTGTCGCCGCGCCTGGTCGCAGCGCGTGCGCGAGAAGGATCGCTCTACGCCTTCTCCTACTCGACGCAGAGTATCTACAACGACATCGACAAGACCATGCTCGGCCACTTCGGCATGAACGCGGCAAACGGCATTTATAGCATGGCCTACCGATTTGTCGACATAGCAAGCATGCCGGTCAATGCCGTGCAGGCAGCAACGTCTCCTCGATTTTTCAAGCACGGCGCGGGCGGAGTTTCGGCCACCAAACTCTTCGCGCAAAAAATCATCCGCCGCACATCCATCGTAGGTTTCATTGCATCCGTCGCACTGTTTGCATGCGCTCCGATCGTTCCCCATTTCCTGGGCTCAAGCTTTAATGAAACCGTAAATGCGCTTCGTTGGCTCTGGTTGCTGCCGCTGTTTCGAAGTTTCCATTCCAGCGCTGGCGATGCACTCAGCGGCGCTGGCCGAGCAGACGTCAGGCTTCTGTCTCAGCTCGGTGCGGGAATATTTAATTTCAGCGTCAATCTTTACCTGATTCCGCACTACTCGTGGCGTGGTGCAGCCTGGTCCAGCATCGCAACCGATGGATTGCTGGCGGTTGCCAACTGGTCCCTTGTATTTTGGCTTGCAAAAAGAGCAACCAGAATTGGTCCAGGGACACCCGGCACAGCATTAGGCTGAGCGCAATGCGCTCGCCAACTTTCAATCGCTACAAGTTGAGATCGAAGACGCGCAGGTAAGGCTCCAGAACCGCACCAGGGCTGTGCCGGTTCTTTACATGTGCCAGTCCGGCAGCAGCGTATTTCCGCCTCAGGTCTTTGTCCTCGATAAGCCTCCGCAACTGCATTCGGAGTTCTTCCACGCTTCCGCGGCCGAACATCAGCACGCACTCCCCGTTGGCCCCAATCTCTCGATTGACGGAGATATCGCTAATCAAACAGGGCAGCCCGTGCGACATTGCCTCCAACGTTACAAGAGAGGATCCCTCAGGTCCAAGCGTGGGATGAACAAATACGTCTGCAAGCTTGTAAAACGGCGCAGAGTCAGGCTGAAAGCCCTTAAAGCTGACACTTGCACCCTTCGCCAGTTCTTCAAGAGCTGCGCGATACGTGCCGTCCCCCACAATTGTCAGGTGCACATTGGGAAGATCGCGCATTGCTTCTATGACGAGTTGAATGCCCTTATACTGGATAAGTCTGCTTACGCAAAGAACCCTGAGTTCGGTTTCGTTGGGCGAGATGCCCGATACATCGGGAAGCCTTGGCAACCAGTTTGGAATCACAACGACTTTGGATGGATTTGCGATCATCCGGACGTCGTGTCCAACGAGTTCCGATACACAGACAATTCTGTTTGCGAACTTGCCACATGCGCGATAGAGAAACCTGCCGGCAAAGCGACCCGGTGCCTGCCACCAGTGCTTTGCTTCCATGTCGAGTGTCAGGTGTCGAGTGCTGATTGCGCGGCGGCCGCAGAGTCGCGCCACCGGAAGCAAAAGCGACTCGGCCGAGCCGTTGATATGAATTGTCTCGATCCGATGCCAGAACAGAATTGCGGGAAGAACAAGCGCCGCCAGGATGAATCGTGGCGCTTTCAGCAAGCCGCCCATCAATGGAAAATGGAGAACCCGGATCTTGTGCCGCTTCAGCCGATCGCTGACTGCAGGCAGTGAACAAAGCGCGTATAGCTCGCCGTAATCATCAAGAAGCTGGACCAGGTTATCGAGATAAACCTCGCCGCCGCCGAATTCATCCGAGATATCGATGAACAGAATTCGCTTCTTGCGCATTTTGGAGGTTTGCCCCTGAGAAAGTGAACTTGAGTAGCAGTGCTTGCTCTATCAGCTTATCAAAGGCGATGGCCTGATTTGAGCGAAGCGTTCTCTCCCCATTCGTGTTGAATGGAGCCGCATTTGCGTGTGCAACGCGCCACATCTTGCAAAGCGAGGCTTCCAGCGCCATCTTCGTGGACAGCAAAAATGAGGCAGAAAGAGAACTCGTCGACGAGCAGGGACGAATGGCATGTAATTCGCTCAGCAATCACAAAGTATCATTGAAGTTACTCCAACATTCCTTGAAAGGGAAAACTAAAGGTGCAATTACTCTACTTTCGCGAACACGCGCTGACCAACTTTGGAGACGATCTGAATGCCTGGATGTGGAGTGAATTATTGCCGGGTATGTGGGACCCTTCCGACGATGTCTGGCTCTGTGGCATCGGGACTATTCTGAACCAGGAAATGATTCCCCCTGGGCGGAAGTGGATTGTCGCTGGAAGCGGGGTTGGCTACGGGTGGCCGCCGGAAGATTTTGGCGGAAAATCCTGGCGCATTCTCGGCGTTCGCGGCCCACTCACCGCGCGAGTTCTCGGCATCGACGCTTCTTATGCGGTAACCGACGGAGCTATTCTGCTCAGCGCGCTGCCGGAGTATGCGCCACTGCCTCAGTCCGAGCGTCACGGCGTTGTTTTCATGCCGCACTATCAGAGTTTGCCCGCCGGCAACTGGCAGCAATCCTCTGAGGCAGCCGGCATCGAGTTCCTTGATCCCCGCGTAGGCAGCAAGGCGATTGTGAATCGGATTCGAAGTGCAAAGTTAGTGCTCGCTGACGCAATGCACGCCGCCATCGTTGCCGACACGCTCCGGGTGCCATGGATTCCGCTGGTGACTTCTCCCACCATCAATACCTTCAAGTGGCTTGATTGGACCCTGAGTATGGGCCTTGAGTATCGCCCGACAAAACTGGCAGTGAGTTCGGCCCTTGAAATATGGCGCAACAAGACGAATTACCTCTATGGTCAGAACCTTTACCTGGAAGTCCACAGCGCAGACGCGGCCGTGGCTGATTTCGCAGCCAAGCGAAGTGAGCGCACGAAGCCGGGGGCGAAGCGCCGAATGCTTTTCAATCGCAGGCTATTCAACTCGCTTCCATTGAAACTCTATCGCGCAACATCGATCGTTGGGCTTCCGCACCTTGACAGGCGTATCTTTACGGCGCGCGCGGCGGAATCGCTCATCCAGGCGGCGAAGCTGCCGCAGTTCCTCAGCTCCGACCAAATCTTTGCCGCTCGCAAGCAGCAAATGCTTGACCGTCTCAACGAGATCCCAGCCCACATCGCCAGCCTGAATGCATGAGTGTCTCCGAAACTCCCAGGACCCCGCGGTTTGAGGCTGCGCTGGCCGCGCCTCTACAATGAACCAAGCATGAATCGTCTCATCACAGTCCTTTTTGTCACCGCATCGCTCTCCGCCGCAACCGGTTGCGGATACCACGCCGTGGGCGCGGCAACTCACCTGACCCCGGACGTGCGAACCCTCTCCGTCCCTGTGTTTGCCACGCGGACCGAGACGTTCCACACGGAAACGGTGATGACCGACGCGGTGATTCGCGAGTTCGCCGCTCGCACCCGCCTGCGCGTTTCCCCAGACACGGAATCCGACGCCGACGCCGTGCTTCACGGAACCATCCTCAAAGAGACCGTGAGCCCCTTGACCTACAACGCCTCCACGCAGGAGTCATCGAGCTTTCTGCTCACCCTGGTGGTCTCCGTTACATTAAACGCAAAAGACGGCAGGGTCCTCTACGAAAACAAGAACTATGTTTTCAGGCAGCAGTTTCAGTCCACCACTGACCTGCCCACCTTCCTCCAGGAAAACCCAGCCGCCCTTGAACGCCTAAGCCGCGACTTTGCCCACGCACTGGTCGCCGACGTGCTTGAAGGCTTTTGAGGCTGTCCGGCAGCGTGCCTGCACCGTTGAATATGCCCGGAAGTTTCGCCCCTGTTTTCCTCAGGGCTGGTGCGGGAACCCATCGAAGGATATCCTGTAATCGCATGCAAGACACATTCCCATGCTCGGGGCCTACCCTGCGGAGACCACCTTCTGCGCATAGGTTCGTCCGTTGACTGCCGGGCGCTGGGGAGCCGGATTCGGCGCCGTGGCTCGCTTTGTGGGCGAGGTCGAGGCTGCTGCTGCCGGAAATGGCCAGCTCAGGCCTGGCTATGTGCTGGCCGGCGATGAGGCCTTCCTGTTGGACCGCTGCCGTGCCGCCGTCCTCAAGGGTTTTGTCTCCGACGAAATGCGCGACTTTTGTCTCTCCGATCTTGATTTGAACGGGACCACAATTTTTGAAGTGCTCGACCGCGCCCAGACGCCGTCGCTGATGGCGCCTTTTCAGGTAATCTTTGTCCGCAACCTGCGCCAGCTTTATACGCGTGGCGCCAAGAAGGATGAGTTCGCCGCGCTCGATCGCTACTTTCGCTCGCCAAACCCCCAGGCGCTGCTGATCTTTGTCGCCGACTTCGTGCACATCCCCGCCGACATCCGGCGGATGGACATGGAAGACAAGAATCGCTTCGAGCGGCTCAGGGAGACACTCGGCGAACACTGCGGCGTCGTCGAACTCGCGCGAGTGAATGAAGAAGACGCCATGCGCTGGACCGTCTCGACAGCGCAGCAAGCCGATACGCGGATGGAACCCGACGCAGCCCGCGAGCTTGTCGACGCGCTGGGAGCCGACATGATGATGATTTCTTCAGAATTGGAGAAGCTGCTGCTCTACACTTTTGGTCGCGGCCGCATTACCCTTGGCGATGTGGAGACGATGGTGCTGGGCGCCAAGCAGCGTTCGCTCTACGAGCTTACCGACGCCATCAGCGCCCACGACCGTGTTCGCGCAATCGCCCTGCTGCATGGGTTGCTCAACAGCTCAGATGCCGGCGAAGACTCGGGCATCGGCCATCTCTATATGCTGGCCAGAACCTTCCGCCAGATGCTCGTCATCCTGGAAAAGAACGTGCGCGATTCCCGCGCTATCTGGCAGGCGCTGTGGCAGGGCTTCCGCATGCCGCCATTCGCCGCAGACGACCTCATTCGTCAGGCTCGCCGCTACAAGAGCCGCCGCGAACTCACGCGCGCTTTGAGGCTCGTCGCAAGAGCGGACCTGGAATTGCGGTCATCCCCGCCAGACAAGCGCCTGGTGCTGGAGCGGCTGGTGTATGAACTGGCTTCGGAACCAAAGCCTACGCAGGCTCTCTTCGCACCGCAGCTTTCTTTCGAAGTCTGATCCAGGTTATTTGCCGTTTTCATCCAGAATCGCGCGGGCCTGAAAGGGAACTGTCGCGCCTGGTTTTCCTTCGAGATCGAAGACCACTATCCGGTTGTCTCCCCGCCTCAGCCAGGGAGCAGGCAGGTAGAGCGTTCTCTGCGGACCAATCCGCCAAAACCTTCCCAGCGGATGCCCGTTGATAAACACCTCGCCCTTTCCCAGCGACCGTGTATCGACAAACGTGTCCGCCGGCGATTCCACATGAAGCGTCGCCTCATAAAAGCAAGCGCCGGTGCAAGGGCCTGTCTTGAACGCAAGCGAATCCACGCTGTTCATCGGGATCGGGTAAATTTTCCACCCGGTAATTGGAGTCCCATCCAGCCTTACCGCATGCGTGATGCCCGATCGCTCCTGCGGAAACTGCCGTCCAAAGTTGACCCGCCCAGTATTCTCCACCAGGATATCCAGCCGTGTATTCTCACGTACCGCATCAATAGCCAATGACGACTGATTCAGGCGCCTGTCGAGCGTGCCCGCCAGCACCCCATCCAGATAGACCTGCGCATAATCGTGCACCTCATCGATGTGCAGCTCGCCTCTCTGCGCGTGCGCCAGGTTGGTGCGATAAAGAATGTATCCGTAGCTCTGTCCCACATCCTCCATCGAAAGAATCTGCGCAGACTCGACTGGCTGCGGCAGGTTGTCCCATATCGATGCGGACCTCGTCAAAAAGACCGGCGTAAGTGCCTGTGCAGCCGTTGGTGCGGGCGGATCAGGCAGTGTCTTACCCGTTGCTTTTTGGATGACATCGCGAAAGAGAAAATACTTCGGCCTCAACTCTCCGCTCTCGCTCACAGGCACGTCATAGTCGTAGCTGGTCACGTCCGGATCGTACTTGCCGCCATCGATATTTGCCCCACTCATCCAGCCAAAGCTGGTGCCGCCGTGCAGCATATACAGATTCACTGAGTAGCCCTGCTTCAGCATCCATTCAAGCTCTTTTGCCTCATCGGTTCCATCTGAAGTGTGGTGCTTTTCTCCCCAATGATCGAACCAGCCATCCCAGTACTCGCCGCACATGCGTGGCCCGTTTGGCCGAAGCTTGGCCAGCTTGGCAAACTCCTCTTTCGCATCTCCGCTGCCAAAGTTGATCACCGCCGGCAGCCCTGCAAGTGACCCATTCGGCAACTCGTCGGCGCCATCGGCGGTATACAGCATTGCACGATCGAAGCCGGAGTCGAGAAGCAGATGATGGATCTGTTCCATGTACGCGTGGTCCGCACCGAACGAGCCATATTCGTTCTCCACTTGCACTGCGATTATCGGTCCGCCATTCGCGCTCTGCAACGGCGCAAGCTCCTGGCCCAGCCGGTGAAACCAGCGCGCAGTCGCCGCCATGAATGCCGGGTTTGCGCTTCGCACCACCATCCCCGGTTCGCGCAGCAGCCATGCCGGAAGTCCGCCAAAGTCCCACTCCGCGCAGACATAAGGTCCCGGCCGAAGAATGACGAAAAGCCCCTCCTGCTGCGCCTCGCGAATGAACTCCGCAACGTCATTCTGACCTGAGAAATCAAACTGCCCGGGCACAGGCTCATGTACGTTCCAGAAGACATAGGTCTCCACCGTATTCAGCCCCATGGCGCGGGCTTTTCGAAGCCGGTCGCGCCAATAGGCACGCGGCACACGTGCGTAATGAATAGCTCCGGAGAGGATCTGAAACGGCTCTCCGTCGAGTTCGAAGTGGTCGCCGTTGGCGCGCAGAACGTGCGCGGAATTCGCCGTCGCAGACTGCCCGCCCAGTCTTTCAGCGCTGCCCAAAATCAGCAGCGCCAGGACGAAACCCATCGTCGGCAAAACGCGATTCATTGGCAAGCCTCGTGGGTTGATTCTCATTCCGGCTCCGCATTGAGCGTGAGCACTTCAAACGGCGCAAGCTCAAATGAGTATGGCTTGCCGCCCTCCAGTTCAATCGCCGGCTGCGCAGCATCCGCGGCCCACGGACTATGTGCCTTGTACCTCTGCGCCGCACCGGGCGGCAGCTCAAATGCATGCCCGATATCAATCGTGATGGCCTGTGCCTTGTTGCTGGGGTTCCGCAATGTCAAAATCGCTTTCCGCGGCGACCAGGCAGCCCATCCATACACTTCCAGCCAGCGCGGATCGCCGCCCACCCAGTGCGTGTCGGCAAGCGTGGCCGCATTGCCCCGTGACCACTTCGCCGCTTCCGCCAGCAGGTCCCAGTCTGCATCACTCAGCAGGGACGGCGTAATGTACATTTCCTGCAGTTGCGTGCCGGTGCCGAAGTAGGAATGCACCTCATTGGCAAAGTCTCCGCCTGGGTCGGTGGAAAGATGCGGCGCTTTCTGCGCGAACACAATTCCATGCAGCATCAGCGAGTTCAGCGGATACAGCGGGCCTTCCTTCACGATCTCGTCATACGTGTCGCCATCGCGATACGTGATCCATCGCTCGCGATCTGTGCCCACCCCCGCAAACTCCGTATCGTCCCCGCCACGCCAGATCGAGTCCGCATAAAACAGCCAGAACGGCGACGGCCATGTTCCTGTCGTGAGGTTGATATAGAGGTCCGGCTTCTGTTGTCGCAGATCGCCGATCAAATGAATCGCTGCATCGAAATCGGAACTGAACGCGCTCCCTTTGACCACCTGGTCCACGTTTCCAGTGCCGTCAAGCTTGAATTGGTTTACGCCGTATTTGCTGACCATGCCGGTCACCGCATCATGAAACAGCTCATAATAGCGCGGCCCAGACAGTGCCAGTCCGCCATCCACAATCTCGTAGTCATCACGTCTTGCCGTAGCCAGGCGAGCCCGCTTGGCCGGCCCATACCCACCCCACGGCGACAGCCAAACACCGGGGGCAGTTCCATATTCCGCGGCGGCTTTTTTCAGCGGTTCGAATCCGTCCGCGAAGTCCGGCCGAATCTTCCAAAGATTGTTCGTATCATCCCAGCCGTCATCGAAGAGAAACGAATCGAGCGTCACACCGCGCTTCTTATTCAACTCATCGCCGATCGCGTGAATGCGGTTCAGTGCCTCCTGCTGCGTGTACGGATTGAAAAATCCAATATCGAACCAACTGTTGTAATGCAAAAATGTGCGGTAAGGGTGCGCCCGCTCGCGTTCAAGATAGGCAAGGAACGCGCGCCGCATCTGCCCGGCAGGCGCCACTCCAACCACTGAAGAGAATTGCGCCGATTTGCCCGCGCCCAGCGGCACATCGCTGTGCAACTCACTCACCCCGCGCTCGCCCACCACGCTGCTTTCTGAGAGCGGTGACTCGAACCCAAGAAAGAAATTCCCCACCGTCAGCGGCGAGCCCTTTACGGTTCCCGAAACTGCAATCCCGCGGGCACGCAAATCGATCATGCCGACGCCGGAAAGCGGCAGCGGCTTGGCGCCCGCGGTCACCGTGAGAATCTGCCGAATATAGCGTGAGCCCTCCCGCAGGGTGATTGCCCAATCGCAGGTAAAGCGCCCAGTTGGGTCAGCAAGAGGGTAGTGAACAGTCACTCCGGCCAAGCGGTCGGAGCCGCGCGAAGCCGCACTGTTTGGCGCGAATTGTTCTACGGTGGCCGCGCCCGCGGTCACCAGATCGGAGGCCCGGACAACCCCAGCGCCCTTCAATTCGAGAGAAAATGGTCCGCTCAGCACCAGGGCCGTGCCCGCGTCCGGTTGCGTCCCTCTCACTCTGATTACGAGCGACTCAATATGTCCTTCACTGATCTGCCATGATGCCCCAATGTGGCTGTTATGAAGTTCGCCGCCAGTCTTGCCCAGCGGCCCCAGCACCGCCTTTTCCCCGGCATCGTCGGCCAGGTCCTGTGCAACGGCCGAGCCCAAAAGCAGCGAACTTAACCCCGCCGCCAAGACCAGAGTCCCGAATGTTCGCAACCACGCACACCTGCATGTCCACCGAATCTTCACTGATATCTCCCGGCTATGGGAACAGTGTATCCGAGTCGCGCAGGGACATTTTTCCCGGTTCAGGGGTGCGTCCACTCCGCGTTCATTCAGCGTCGCGTCGCACCCATCGCCTCCCTTTTGAATCGGGCCCTCCCCTTTAAGCCGCTCTTGACATTGAAGATAGAATCTATGTAGCCTTCAACTATCGCAACATCGTGCAGTTTGCGGGACCAGTGTCGCCGTTGCCGCCGCATCCGAAGCTGTATATCGCTAAGGGAACCTCTGATCAGGGCGAGGTTTTGAAAGGGCACGACTTCAATAGCCTGCCCTGAGCGAAGTCGAAGGGTGCCGATAAAGCCAATCAAATCAATGTTGGGTTTTAACCCCTGCAAAACTTTCAGTCGACATTTGCTCTCAAACAGCCCTTTTTCCGCAGCCTGTTTAGCCCCTGAGGGATGCATTCGTTGAGAAGTGGCAATTGTTCAGAGGTTCCTTAGCACCAGTTGCAGCAACCGCCCGGCAGAGTTCCAACGAGGGTTAAAAGAAAACAGAATAACCGTGCCAGTCTCCGTCGGCGAAATAGGCAAAAAGAGAAAGCGCGATAAGCCTGAACAAAATACACGTTGGTAATATGCACGTTGGTAGGATTCACGCTGGTAGGCAGATTTCCATTTATTATCTTGAAGACGACAAAATAGTTAACCCATCACAGATTTCAAGAGGGGAAAAAGATTATGGCACCCATCGCAATCACCGAATATACCGAGCGCTATCTTTCCCAGGTAAAGGAAATTGCCGACTCGATCGACCGGAGTTGTGTCGAAAAAATCATCGACATCCTGATTGAAGCAAGAACAAGTGGGGGGCGGCTATTCTTTATCGGCGTCGGCGGCAGCGCCGGGAACGCAGGTCACGCCGTCAATGACTTTCGCAAGATCGCAGGCATTGAATCCTATGCCCCAACGGATAATGTTTCTGAATTAACGGCGCGCACCAATGATGATGGGTGGGATTCCACGTTTGCTAATTGGCTCCTGGGCAGCCGCATACGTTCCAACGATGTTCTCTTTGTCTTTTCCGTGGGCGGCGGGAACCTTGAGAAGAACGTCAGCGTCAATATCGTAAATAGTCTGCGACTCGCAAAGGAAGTCGGGGCAAAGGTCGTCGGTGTCGTTGGTCGAGACGGCGGCTATACCGGACAGGTAGGGGACGCCGTGGTCATCATTCCCACGATCACTCCCGATACTGTCACTCCCCATGCGGAGGCCTTCCAGGCTGTTGTGTGGCACTTGATTGTCTCGCATCCTCGACTGAAGAAGAATGAAATGAAGTGGGAGTCTACAAAGTGATCAAGGCGGCCTTTATTGACCGCGATGGTGTTCTCAATCGGAATGTATTCTACAGCGACACGGGAGCCTATGAATCGCCCAGAACAGCGGATGATTTCGAGATCCTTCCGAATGTGATGGAAGCGCTCCGCCTTCTGGTCAATGCGGATTACCGCCTTTTTCTCGTTTCAAACCAACCGAATGTAGCAAAAGCGAAATCCACCATCGAGGATCTGAAGAAGACTCACGAGAAGCTTGAAATGGCTCTTGTTAACTCCCAAATCCACTTCGAAGAATTCTATTACTGTTACCACCATCCCGACAGCAGCGTTCCTGGATTTGGCGGACCATGCGAATGCCGAAAGCCTTCTCCGTATTTTCTCCAAAAAGCGGAGCACGATTACCAAATCGACCTCAATCGGTCCTGGATGATTGGAGACCGGTTGACCGACATCGAATGCGGAGTTGCCGCGGGCGTAAAGACCGTCCGGATTACCTCGGGAAGCCTCCAGGAAGGCATCGAAAACAACGAGCATCGAGCAACCTTTTCCGCAAACAACCTGCTGGAAGCCGTGAAGCGAATCGTAGCTCCAATTGGGGCGGATGGCATGAAAGCGCCGGCATTCCCCACTTCGGATTAGAAACCCTGCGTTGGCGATTCAAGGCATCTTGCCATTCGCCCCGTCGACACCGTAAACTGGGTCTCAACCTGTCTAATTAGGGCTGACTGCCGCGACAGCCAAACAATGTATGCCATGAGCAAAGCGACAACAGGCACTCCGTGAAATTTGAGGGTGGCATGAAGTCGCAATTTTCTGAGCGGGATCAACGGCTGAACAGCACAACGTTTATAGCACCATTTCATATCGCTGCGCATGCAGGACTTCCTCAATCCGGCAATGGATTGACATTATTCGAGCTTAGATGACAGTTTCCACAATCAAAACAATAGGAGGGTCAGTGACTAGTTCGCAACAATTGAAGATCAAGTTATTCGCTGATGGAGCGGACCTCGACAGCATTCTCGCTCTCTACAAAAACCCCAGCATCCAGGGCTTCACAACCAATCCCACACTGATGCGCAAGGCTGGGATCAGCGACTACGAACAATTCGGCCGTAAGCTTCTGACCCTGATACCGGACAGGCCTATTTCGCTTGAGGTCTTTGCCGATGACTTCGAGACGATGGAGGCGCAAGCATACAAGATTGCGACCTGGGGTTCTAATGTGAATATCAAGATCCCAGTTACCAACACTAAGGGCGAGTTTACCGGACCCCTCATTGCAAAGCTGGCCGCTGCAGGTATAACTCTCAACATCACTGCGGTGATGACTGTTCAGCAAGTGGAAGATATCAGCGCAGTTCTAAGCCCGGATGTGCCGGCGATAGTCTCCGTCTTCGCGGGACGCATTGCCGATACCGGCGTCGATCCGGTGCCCATGATGAAGGAGTCGCTCAAGGTTCTTGAGGCACGGCCAAAAGCAGAACTGCTCTGGGCGAGTCCCCGTGAGTTGCTCAATGTGTTTCAGGCAGATGAAATCGGAACCCACATCATCACTGCGACACCCGATGTGCTGGCCAAGCTCAAGCTGGTAGGGAAAGATCTAACCGAATACTCGCTGGACACCGTAAAGATGTTTTACAACGATGCGGTTGCAGCCGGCTTCTCGATATAGTCCGTGAGCGTAAGTGGCGAAGACAAGGGTAAGCGTCTTCGCCTCAAATGCTGAAGTGTTCGAATGCGAGTGGTCCAAATAAAGTATTCATACAGAATCGCGAGAGCCGTGAACCGCTTTTACACTGAGAATGGAGAAAATGTCGTGCCAGAGAACAGCCGGAAGTATGCAATCGTGGGCGGAGCAGGTTTTATCGGAAGCCATTTTACCGATCGGTTGCTTGGGGACGAAAACACAGAGGCCGTTACACTGTTCGACAATTTCTCTTCGGGCCGTCCGTGGCACTATGAGCACCATGCGAACGACACACGCTTGAAGATCGTCAAGGGGGATGTTTCCAACATCGACGAACTCACAAGCGCTCTTCGAGGGCATGATGTTGTGATTCACCTGGCTTCCAATCCTGATATTGCTCGTGCGGCAACAGAGCCGGAGATTGACTTTTATCAGGGAACGGTTCTAACCAACAATGTTGTAGAGGCTATGCGCAGGGCGCAGGTACCGCGCCTGCTCTACGCGTCGGGATCAGGTGTCTACGGGGACCTGGGAGAACTTGAAGCCGCTGAAGACCACGGGCCTTTATTGCCGGTATCAACCTATGGCGCCAGCAAGCTCTCTGGAGAAATGCTGATCGCGAGTTATTGCTTCATGTTCGGCCTCACCGCTTGCGCATTCAGGTTTGGAAACGTAGTGGGTGCTCGCCAGACACATGGTGTGGGATTCGATTTTGTGCGTCGACTCATCGCAGATCCTACAAAACTCAGAATCCTTGGCGACGGCACCCAAAGCAAGTCTTACATCCATGTGTCCGATGTCGTGTCGGCTGTTCTTTGCGCAAATCAAAACAGCAAGCCCAACTTCCAGGTCTTCAACGTGGCCACAGGCGACTACATTACCGTCAACGAAATCGCCGACCTGGCGGTCGAGGTGGTCGGACTTGAACAAAAGCCCGTGTATGAGTACACAGGGGGCAATCGCGGCTGGAAGGGCGATGTTCCCGTCGTAAGGCTGAATACAGACCGCATCCGCGGATTGGGTTGGACTTGCCGACTCAGCACCAAAGATGCGCTTCGTGCATCCCTTGAGAGCCTCAGATCCGATGACCGCACCAGCAAAGAATAACGGCGCGATGCCCCCGATTGCCATACTCGCCGGCGGGCTCGCAACTCGCCTGCGGCCGATTACCTCGACGATTCCGAAGTCGCTCATCCAGGTTGCGGGTGAGCCGTTCATCGCTCACCAACTGCGTCTCCTTGTCCGTGAAGGGTTCAGTGAGGTCGTACTGCTTTGCGGATTCCTCGGAGAGCAGATAAGAGAGTTTGTTGGCGACGGAGAAAGCTTCGGCTGCCGCGTGCGCTATTCGTTTGACGGGCATGTGTTACGCGGGACCGGCGGCGCTCTCCGCCGCGCCATTCCGATGCTTGGCGAAGAATTCATGGTGATGTATGGCGACAGTTATTGCCCTACTCAATACCGCCGGGTTTATGAGGCGTTTATCGAGTCGGCAAGGCTCGGCCTGATGACCGTTTTTGAGAACAAAGATCAGTGGGACAAAAGCAACGTCGAGTTTGAATTAGGGGAAATCGTCAACTACAGCAAGAGCCACAGCACACCGAACATGCACTTTATCGACTACGGAATCGGCGCTTTCAAAGCGGAGGCATTTTCAGAATGGGGGGAAGAGGAGATATTCGACCTGTCCACTGTGCAGACAAAGCTCCTGGCGCACCGCCAGCTCGCCGGCCTTCAGGTCTATGAGCGGTTCTATGAGATCGGATCGCATGCCGGATTGGACGAGACGGATAAACTGCTGGATTTCAAGAGACAGACAAATTAGCCACAGAGTCTTCAAGACGGAAAGGTGACACAGTGATCATTACGCGCACACCTCTGCGAATCTCAATCGGTGGAGGCGGCACAGATCTGCCATCCTACTACAGGGACCACGGTGGTTTCGTGATTTCCGCGGCAATCAATAAGTACGTATATATAAGCGTGAATCGCCACTTTTTCCCCGGCTATCTTTTGAAGTACTCTGAAACCGAGCACGCGGACTCCATCGAGTCAATCAAGCACCGACTCATCCGTGAAGCCCTTACTACCTTTCCACCGGACCGCCCCCTTGAGATCGTGAGCGTCGCCGATGTCCCGGCAGGTACGGGGCTCGGATCGTCAGGGACTTTTCTGGTTGGCCTGATTCACGCTCTGGCGGCCCATGAGCACAGAATTGCCGATGCCGAAATGCTTGCTCGAAGTGCTGTTGAAATTGAAATGGTTCGACTGAATGAGCCGGTGGGAAAGCAGGATCAGTACATCGCCGCGTATGGCGGGTTGCTTTGCCAGGAGTACAACCAGGACGAATCCGTAAAAGTCTATCCATTGAAACTGAGCGAAAACTCTCTTCACGAACTCCGCGATTCTCTGATGCTCTTTTTTGTCGGAACCACGCGAAGCGCATCTTCGATCTTGCAAGACCAGAAAAAGAAGTCGGAGCAAGGCGATTCGTCAATGATAGAGTCGCTTCATTTCACCAGGCAATTGGGCCGCGAAATACAAACTGTGCTCGAGTCGGGAGACATCCCGCGATTTGGTGAGTTGATGCATGAACACTGGCTCCGCAAGCGCCAGCGCTCAGCGGGAATGAGCAACAACCGCATCGATGAACTTTACGAGTTGGCGCGAACGGCAGGCGGAGCCATTGGTGGCAAATTGGTTGGCGCCGGAGGCTCCGGCTTCCTCCTGTTTCAGACACACGACCGTAGCCGGTTGCGCAAGGTGATGAAAAATGCCGGACTCTCTGAGATGGACTTCAGTTTCGACTTCGAAGGGTCGGCCGTGATGCTGCGCAACCAGGGCTGATCGAATGCCTTTCAACGATTAGTGCACTCCATGTTCATTCAGCCACGGGCCGTACTCGTGATCCACCTTCTGAATGTGGTTGGTGAGCCAGTCGCGAAGGAAGTTCAGCAGGTGCAGATTCAAGGTGATCTCGCCGCGGTCAAAACGCGCAGAGTAGTCCTCCACCTGCTTCATCAGATCCACGTGCAGCTTGTGGTGATCTGCCAAACCTGGATACTTCGCCTGTGCCAACATGCTTTCTTCCGCCGAGAAGTGTGTGCGCGTATAGTCCACCAGCGTGCGCAGCAATTGCCCCGTCATCTTATGAGCCTCACCCTTCATCATCGCCGCATGAAGATCGTTGAGAGTATTGAACAGGACCGTGTGTTGACCGTCGAGGGCCTTGACCCCCACTGAATACCTGCTGTTCCATGCTAATAACGCCATTCGCTGCCCCCTCCTCGAGTGTGCATGCAATAGGTTCATCGGAAAAGAATGAAAAAGCGTTAGCGGAATCCATGCGTTGCGCGTTCGATCCTCGCACAATGCGGCACCGGACTAGCGGATGCCCTGCCCATTGAGCCAAGGGCCATATTGCTGATCGAGCAGCTCAATGTGGTCCAGGAACCAGTCGTGCAGAAAACCCATCAGCGCGCTCATCTCCACGCCTTCCCCATATTGCAGCCGATGCGCCGCATGCAAAATTTGCGCCATCAGATGCTGATGCTGAGCGCGGTGATCTTCCAGCCCATCGTAGCCCGCCTGCACCATCAATTGCTCCTCGCTCTGAAAGTGCATGCGCGTGAATTCGATCAAGCGATCAAGCAACTCGCTCAGTTGTTCCCGCCCGGCGCCGCGGACTACGGCAAGACGCAACTCATTCATGGCGTCCATCAGGATGCCGTGTTGATCGTCCATGGCGCGAACACCAACGCTGCAGGCATGGTTCCAGGTAAGCAGAGTCACATGAGCCTCCATTAAGCACTACCGGAGCTATCGGACAGAAGCTGCCGCATGTGATCGGTAATCTGCAAAACTCATGTGACGAAAGTTTGTCGCCCAGGCCGGCCCCCATTCCTATTCAAGAATGACTGCCGGTTCAGCAACCGATCCAGGCTGATGGCTGCGCGTGGTGAGCGTGATCGCTGCCGCCAGAATCAGCCCGCCGCCTACCCACGCGTAGGGGCCAAGGTGCTCCCCCAGCAACTTCACCCCAAGCCACGATCCGAGAGCAGGCTCAATATTCAGAAACACTCCGGCGCGCGACGCGGGCACATGATGAATGCCCCAGTTCCAAAGCAGGGTCGTGAGCGCGGTGCAGAACAGCCCACTGATGGCCAGAGCTGTCCAGGCTGCCGCGCTCATATGCGCAAACGGAGGCGGCTCAGCGCCGGAGTGGGTCAGAGGATTCAGCAGCCACGGGCCCAATACAACCACAGCCAACATCGCGGTGCCTGCCAGAATGGAATACGAAGTAACCACCGGCGGACTATGTGTCTCCATGAGCTTCTTGCTCAGCAGAATCCAGGCCAGCGCAATTATCAGCGAGGCCACCACCAGCAGATCTCCCGGCAGCGATGGCTGTTCGTGGCCTCCGGGGCCATGGGCTCCGCCCAACACAATCAGCGCCGCGCCAGCCGTCGACCCGGCAAGAGCCAGCCAGCCCAGCCAATCCAGGCGTTCGCCGGCAAACAGCGCAGCGGCCGCGGCCAGCAACACCGGCATAGAGCCCACCATCAGCGAAGCATGGCTCACCGTGGTCAAAGCCAGTCCATGAAACTGCAGCAGAAACTGGATCGGGATTCCGAATGCCGCGGAGGTCAGCAGCAGGATGGTTTCGCTCCTGGTCAGGCGAAATCGTCGCCGGTTGGCAATCACAATAGGCAACATGCCCAGCGACGCGAACAGAAACCGGTAGAGCACCATGTGCTCCACGCTCATCTCGTTCATCGCGATGCGGCCCCAATAGAAACCTGTGCCCCATAGCCCGCCCGCCAGCGCGCATGCGCCGTAGCCAAGAACCGCGATTCTTCCACCGGAGATCGGCTGCTCACTCATTCCTCATTTAATGTCGCACACGGGGGCGGCGCAGAGTCCCAGCGTCCGAACTGAAATCCCTGACCTCGTTGAACTCCGATGCGTACCCATTTGCAGGCGTACCATTTGGATGGACCACTTATCATTGGCTATGCCTGGCCTGGCCCAAGCGGAGGAATTGAAAGATGGGCGACTGGCGAATATCGGTCCAGGAATTCATTCGCGCAGAAGCGCTGCCGGTTGACAAGTACGGTCATCAGCCCCGGCTCTACGCCCTCGCCGCCAAGGTTGGCTGCGCCGTCGAATTCGACGACGATATCCTCTTCGCCTCGGCCTGGATGCACGACCTCGGTGTCTTTCTCGGCCATCGGCCCGACGATCCGGAGCAACTTGCCCGATGGAACCATGTCCCCTACACCATTGCGCGAACCCGCGAGCTACTTGCCGGCTGGGGATTTCCTTCCGAAAAACTCGATGCCGTTGCCCAGGCAATCGGCACCCATCAGCCTCACGATGAGCCTGTTGCGATCGAGGCAATCCTGCTGCGCGATGCCGATATCCTTGAGCAGTTGGGCGCCATCGGCGCACTGCGGGCCATCGCCAAAATCGGCCGCGATAACCGCTATCCAACTTTCTCCTCGGTCGTCCCAGTGCTGCGCAAAGCAGTCGATACCCTGCCAGGAAAGATCCGCACCAGCAGTGCAAGAGCACTGGCTGCGCCACGCGTTGAAGTCCTGAAACTGCTGCTTGCCGCCATCGACAGCGAGGCCGCCGAATTACTTTTCTAACTGCTGCTCACCGGGAAGTTGCATTCGGGATTCGTTCGCAGGGCGCTAACATGACTCTGATAGCATTTCGGACAACAATCAAAAGTCCGCTTTCATCCATCAGGCCGATCACCAGTGGCCGGTGAGTTCCTGGAGGGTCACGGGATGTCGTTCAGACAAACAATGGCAGCACTCGCCGCGCTCATTCTGCTCGCGGCGCTCCCGGCTGTCGCCCAGGTGGTTCCCTCGGCAGAGCGAGGCGGCCTGCCCCTTGTGGCAGGTGCGGGCTTCTCCGGCTTCAATATCGATTGGGGCCAGGACGCCTTCGGCCGTGTCCGCTACATGGAAGGCACAACCGTCTGGGTTGACTGGAACTTCACCCATCTCCCCGGCCCCGACTTCTTGAAGGGGCTCGGTGTCGAGGTGGAAGGCAGAGACATCAATCTCGGCCTGCCCGCCTCCTTATCTGACGCCGAACTGCACGACACCGGCCTCAACATGCGACAGGTCACAGCCCTGGGTGGCGTCCTCTACACCGTGAGGCGCTTTCACCGCGTCCATCCTTATGGCAAGGGTTTGGCAGGGCTGGGCCGCATCAACTTCCCGCCGCTACCGGCTTCGCCGCCCGCCTATCGCCGCGATAGCCGCACCATCACCGCCTTCGGTGGGGGAGCGGACCTGCGCGCCTGGCGCAACATCTGGGTCCGGGCCGACTTGGAGTACCAGATTTGGCCTGACCTTTTCGGCAGCCCTCACCCGCTCACGCCTACCGGCATCACCATCGGCGCCGTGTATGACTTCAATGGAGCCCACCGCTTCTGATCGGCAATTGAATATCGATTTTCAAGTCAACACGCCGACTGCCCTTTAACACGCGCAGCA
>Ga0302197_10000156_pt1 | contig 66130 bp, 65 predicted proteins | sample II_Bog_N2_1_FD_193526 | JGI IMG/M metagenome (GOLD analysis project Ga0302197, IMG submission 193526) | Peat permafrost microbial communities from Stordalen Mire near Abisko, Sweden - II_Bog_N2_1 | ecosystem: Environmental > Terrestrial > Soil > Wetlands > Peat | place: Sweden: Abisko... | reverse complement strand
TGCAGATATTCGTTGTGCGCGTCGGCGGTCTTGGACATATTGGCGCTCAACGGACCCACCAGCCCATAGCAGAGCAGGATGCCGAGAAAGGTGCCGACCAGGGCCGCGGCCACGTGTTCGCCGATCTCCTCCGGGGGACCGCCCAGCGAGCCCATGGTGATAACCACGCCCAAAACGGCAGCCACGATGCCCAGGCCGGGCAGGGCATCGGCGACGGTGGTCAGCGAGGCGATCGGCTGCGTCGCCTCGTGATGGCTGACCTCCATGTCCAGCTCCATCATCTGGTCCATGTCGAAGGGATCGACGCCGCCGGTGATGGCCATGCGCAGCGTGTCGCAGACAAAATCGCGGGCGTGATGATCGGCGAGAAACTCCGGATAGTTTTTGAAGATGGAGCTTTCCTTGGGCTTTTCCACGTCCATCTCGACGCTGAGCAGGCCCTCCTTGCGCACCTTGTTGAGAAACTGATACATCATCTTGAGCGCGCTCAGATAGCGTTCCTTGGTGAAGGGAGAGCCTTTCATGATGCCAGCCAGATTGGCTGCGATGGCCTTGATGATGTGCACGGGATTGGCGACCAGCAGCGTTCCGGTAGCCGCGCCGGCGATGATGAGCAACTCGGCCGGCTGCACGAGAACGGCCATGTGCCCCTTCTCCATCAGGAAGCCGCCGATGACAGCGCCAAAGACTACGAGAATGCCTATGATGGCGAACATTCATGCCCTCCCGGCGCGGACGTAATATGATTTCCGCCCGCCTGACGGCTGGAAATCATGGCGGCCTTTGCCTTTTCCAGCAGATCGATCAAAGTGAGATTGCGCTCGGCCTGTGCCGCGCCGATGCTGACGGTGATGGATACGCGGTCGCCCCACCAGCGGAAGTCCGCGCCGCGGGCCAGGATTGCCAGCGCCTGCGCGTGGGCGGCGAGCATCTCCGGAGTGCGCTCATGGGAGAGGATCAGATACTCATCGTCGCCCCAGCGGCCCATCTCCTCTGCTGGCCGCAGTCCGCCGGCCAGCACGTGCTCGACCTTGTCGAGCATGGCGTCGCAGGCGCCGGCGCCGTGGGTGCTGCGCAGATCGTGCGCCTGATCGACGATGATCCACAGCACGCCGAAGCTCTCGCCGCCCTGCAGGAAGTTTTCATACATTGCATTCAGCCGGATCTCGAACTCGTTCTGGTCCGCCTCAACGCCGGAGTCTTCGCCGAACTCGCCGTGGGGCAGCGCATCCAGGCTCTCGGAGGGATGGAAAAGAACGATGGAACCGATGCGCCCGCCCATCTCGTTGCGCAGCAGCATGAGGCGCGCAATCACCGGAAGTTCGTGTCCCAGATTGTGATGAAAGCGCAGCAGGACGCCGCGCCCGGGCAGCAGATCCGCACTCGGCTGATCGCTCTCGAAGGACATGGGCAGCAGCAAAGGCTCGAGCGGCTCGGGCACGGGGCGCGAAAGCAGATCCCTGCCCGCATAGCCAGTGATGGCCTCGGCGGCGCGATTCCACAGGACGATCTGCCCCTCGGCGCCAATCAGCGCGATCCCCTCGGGCAGACTGTCGAGCGCGGCATCGAGAAGTTCTGAGCGGTCAGCCATTCGCAGCTCTCCATCCCATTCATCGGCGCGGCAGAGAGCAACTTGATGGAATGCGTTGTGGAGAAACAGGTTGATTTTTACTAAGGGAAACCGGAGGACAAAAGGCCTGCGCCGGCTGCCTCAGGAGGTGAGCCAGGACACTCATGAGTTAACAAACCGCGCCGGCCGGGTTGAGATTTTTCGTGACCGCGGGTATCAAGAGGCTGTAAGCTCATCTCGCAGGAAAAATTTGGGAGTTGAGTGAAATTTTGTTCGGAGGGGTGACGGAGGGAATCACAGCGGAGAGCTCTGTTGCAGATTGAAGCAGTTCAAGGATCTTTGGGGAATCAGCCGATACTCTCCCAAGGGAAGAAGACCATTCGCGAGAACGAACCGGCGTTTTCTCAGCAGGCGGATCGAGCGGGCATGGCTTCAGAGTCAAGCATCGGATGAGGCGCACATTATGAACAAGATTATTCTGGCGGATTCGCAGGCAATCTTTCGTGCAGGCACAGCCAAGGTGCTGGCCATGGACGAGGATGTGCGCATCATTGCGCAATGCACGGATCTGGACCGTATGTATCACGCCATCACTACCTTTCCCGGATCGATCGTTCTGTTTGCCGCATCCTTGCATCCGGAGATGGAGGGGCTGCGCTCGATGCTGGAGACGGTGGGCAGCCGCGGGATCGTGATTGCCGAAAACAACGACGCCGCCAGCGCCTATATTCAACAGGGCTTTCGCGGCGTGGTCTTCCGCTCCGTGACCGGGCCGGCGCTGACCGAGTGCGTGCGCGCCGTGGCCGCGGGCGAGACCTGGCTGCCGCCGCAACTGATGCAGGCCGAGTCGCCCGAGGAAGACATGGTGGGCACCAGGGTCCGCGACCGGCTTACGCCCAAGGAGATGCGCATTGTGGCGCTGATTGTGCAGGGCTGCAAGAATCGCGAGATCGCCCAGCGGCTGAAGACCACCGAGCAGGTGATCAAGAACTATCTGCGCTCGGTCTACGACAAGACCGGCGTGAGCGACCGGCTGGAGCTGGCGCTGTTTACCATCCACCACCGCGTGCTGGCGCAGGCCGCCGCCGAGGTGGGCAGCAAGCTGGAGGCCGAGGAGGCCAGCGCGCAGCACGCAATGGCCTAGCGCGCCGGGGCTGGAATTCGCTTGTTTTTCACCGCAGCGAGCGGAGCTTTGGGCCACCGGCTTGGTTACAATGGTGGTATGACTTCTACATTTTCGCAATCCTCGCTTGACCAGCTCTCCATCGATACCTTGCGGCTATTGGCCGTGGACACCGTGCAGAAGGCCAACAGCGGCCATCCGGGCGCTCCGCTGGGCTGTGCGCCGATCGCCTATCTGCTCTTCAACAAGCTGATGAAGCACAATCCGTCGCACTCGAAGTGGGCGGACCGCGACCGCTTCGTGCTCTCGAACGGGCACGCCTCGTCGCTGCTTTACGGCACGCTCTTTCTGAGCGGCTACCAGGTGACGCTCGATGATCTGAAGAGCTTCCGCCAGTGGGGCTCGCGCACGCCGGGCCATCCGGAGCGCGGACATCTGGACGGCGTCGAGGTGACGACCGGTCCGCTGGGCCAGGGAATCGCGATGGCCGTGGGCATGGCGATTGCCGAGAAGCATCTGGGGGCGGTCTACAACCGGCCGGGCTTCGATGTGGTGGATCACCACACCTATGCTCTGCTGGGCGACGGCGATCTGATGGAGGGCGTCTCGCACGAGGCGGCGGCGCTGGCCGGAACGCTGGGACTGGGCAAGCTGATCTTCCTTTACGACGACAACCTGATCTCATTGGACGGACCGACGAGCCTGAGCTATACGGACGACGCACTGAAGCGCTTCGAGGCCTACAACTGGCACGTGGAGCGCGTGGCCGACGGCAACGATCTGGCGGCGATTGAAGCGGCGATTCAGGCGGCGAAGGCGGAGACGGGACGGCCGTCGCTGATCGCCGTGCGCACGATCATCGGCTACGGCAGCCCCAAGGCGGGCTCGAACAAATCGCACGGCGAGCCGCTGGGCGCAGAGGCCGTGGCGGAGACCAAGAAGTTCTTCGGCTTCCCCCAGGACCAGAGCTTTTATCTGCCCGAGGCGGCGCTGGCCAACTGGCGCACGGCCGTCGAGCGCGGCGTGGCGCAGGAAGAAGCATGGAAATCGCGCTTTGAGTTTTATCGCCTGGAGAATCCCGGACTGGCAGCGGAGTTTGAGCGCACCCAGAAGGGCGAGCTGAAGGCCGGTTGGGAGAAGGCGATTCCCGTCTTCCCGGCGGGCAAGGCGCAGGCGACGCGCAATGCGGGCGGCGTGATTCTGAATGCGATGGCCGAAGCCGTGCCGGAGCTGTTTGGCGGCGCGGCCGACCTGACGGCCTCGACCAAGACGATCTTCAAGCCGGGAGAGAGCTTCCATGTGGACCCGGCCGGACGCAACATCTTCTTCGGCGTGCGCGAATTTGGCATGGCTGCGGCGGTGAATGGCATCGCGGCGCACGGCGGTCTGATTCCCTTCGGCTCGACCTTTTTCGTCTTCTCCGATTACGCCAAGCCGGCGATGCGACTGGCGGCGCTGATGCAGACGCACTCGCTCTTCGTCTATACGCACGATTCGATCGCGGTGGGCGAGGACGGGCCGACGCACGAGCCGATCGAGCAACTGCTGGGACTGCGCGCGATTCCGGGTATGACGGACCTGAGGCCGGCCGACGCCAACGAGACGGCGGCGGCGTGGCGGCTGGCCGTCGAACGCACGGGGCCAAGCTTCTTTGCGCTCAGCCGGCAGGATCTGCCGGTGACCGACGCGGCGGCGACGGACGTCTACGCAGGCGTGAGCAAGGGCGCGTATATTCTGGAAGATGCGGAGAAGCCGCAACTGGTGCTGATCGGCTCCGGCAGCGAGCTTTGGCCCTGCGTGGATGCGGCCAAGCTGCTGGCCGCCGATGGCATCCGCGCGCGCGTCGTCAGCTTCCCCAGCTGGAAGCTCTTCGAGGAGCAGACGGACGCGTACAAGGCGAGCGTGCTTCCGGCGGGCGTTCCCAGGCTGGCGGTTGAAGCCGGCTCGACGCTGGGCTGGTGGAAGTATGTGGGCGCAGAAGGCGACGTGATCGGCCTGGACCGCTTTGGCGCATCGGCGCCGGGGCCGAAGGTGATGGCGGAGCTGGGTTTCAGCGCGGCCAATGTGGCGGCGCGCGCGAAGAAGCTGGTCGAGCGGAGTTAGACGCGCCTGGTGCGGGTGAGCGGGATTGCATGAGTCAGGATTCCTTTGAAGCAAGTCGATTACGACGAAAAAGCGAACACTGAATTCCCATGGAGTGAGGTCATCATGCCGAATGTCATCAACTCTCCCGCGACAGTTGCAGGAGCCGGAAGCGAAGCGGGCGCGGGGAAACTCGCGCCGAATGCGATACAGCCTATTCCGGTTTTTCCGGGATCGGAGACAGTGGTGGCGCTGACACCTGCTAATCCCACGACGACTGTTTCCGCACCTGCGTCAAGCGTTGCTGTCACGGTTCCCAATGCCTCGGGAACTGTCACTTTTTCACTGGTGGTGACGGACAATCTGGGCGTTGCAAGTCCGCCGGTTTATGCCAGCGTTTCCGTGCAAGGCCCGCCGGTGGCAATGCTGACGGCTACGCCCGCAACCGTTACGCAAGGCGGCAGGATTGAGCTTGCAGGAGCCGGATCCACATCCTCGGGAAGCATCGCCAGTTACACGTTTTCTCTGGTTCCGGCGGCAGTTTTAGGGTAACTCACTGCGTTGCCCAGCGAAAGGAAGATACTGTGAAGTTAGTCATCGCATCCGACCACGCGGGCTTTGCTCTGAAGGAAGAGGTCCGCGCCTATCTCACCAAGGCAGGCCACGAGGTGTTGGACCTGGGAGCTTATAGCGCCGACAACCCCGACGATTATCCCGACTTTGCCGAGAAGGTGGGCGAGGCGATCAAGCAGGGCGTAGCCAAGCGCGGCATTCTGATCTGCGGCTCGGGCGTGGGCGTCTGCGTGGCGGCCAACAAGATTCCCGGCATTCGCGCAGGGATGTGCCACGACTGCTACTCGGCGCACCAGGGCGTGGAGCACGACGATATGAATGTCTGCGTGCTGGGCGCGCGCATCATCGGCTCGGCGCTGGCCTACGAGGTGGTGGACCGGTTCATCGCCGCCAAGTTTGTGGCCACGGAAGAGCGCTTTGTGCGGCGCTTCAAGAAGGTGCTGGCCATCGAACGAAAGTATCAGCGCGCGGACGATTGATTCGCTGAGTGACAATGCTTACAATGCCGACCAACGTATTTTCAAACTGATTTTCAGTTGCAACGGAAGTTTATTTTTGAGCGCAACGGCGCACAGGAGGCGGCGATCTTCCCCTTCGACGTGATCCTCTTTGATGTGGGCGGCGTGCTGCTCACCAACGGCTGGGATACGCGCGAGCGCGCGGTGGTGCTTGCGCGCTTCGGGCTGGACGTGGCCGAGTATGAGGCGCGCCATGCGGCGCCCTATCGCGCCTGGGAGATTGGCTCCTTCTCCCTCGACACCTATCTGGACGCAGCGGTCTTCTACACACCGCGCGAATTTACGCGCGAGGAGTTCTTTGCCGCCATCTGCGCGGGATCGAAGCTGCTGCCCGATGGCGCGATGGATCTTCTCAAGGAGATTGCCGCAGCTCGCCAGTGCCTGGTTGGCGCGCTGAACAACGAGGCGCGCGAGACCAACGACTTCCGCTTCCAGCACTTCGGCCTGCGAGCGATCTTTCAGGTTTCGCTCAGCTCCTGCTATCTTGGATTGCGCAAGCCCGATGCGGCGATCTACCGGCGGGCGCTGGAGATACTGGGCCGCCCGGCGGAGCGGATTCTGTTGATCGACGACCGGGAAAAGAATGTGGACGCAGCAGCGGCCATGGGCATGAAGGCGATTCTCTTCACGGGCGCGGCAACGCTGCGGCGCGAGCTGACCGAGCTTGAAGTTTTGCAGCCGGAGAGTGTGATCGCGCGTTGACTGGAGGCGGTGATGGCGACGATGCAGATGAGTATCAGCCCGGAGGATCGCTCGCAGATTCCGCAGGGCGGCGAGCGGATTCCGGAGGCGGGAATACTGACGATCTTCGGCGCCTCCGGCGACCTGACGCGGCGCAAGCTGCTGCCGGCGCTCTTCCATCTGGAGCAGGCGGGATTGCTGCCGGAGCGCTTCGCCATCGTGGGCGTGGCGCGGCGTCCGCTGGGCGATGAGTTTTCGGCGGATATGCGCGCCGGAATTATCGAGTCCGGAGTGGATGCGAGCGACGCCAGGCTCGACAGCTTCACAAAGAAGATCAGTTATTTTCCGCTGCGCTTTGATGTGCTGGAAGATTATGCGGGATTGAAAACGGAGCTTGAGCGCATTGCCCGGGAAAAAGGCCTTGGCGGATTGCGGCTCTTTTATCTGGCGACGGCGCCGGAGTACTTTGCCCCGATCGTCGAGAACCTGGGCGCTGAGGGCATGGCGCAACCCGAGCGGGGCCGGGCGGCGGTGGTGATCGAGAAGCCCTTCGGCCACGATCTGGATTCGGCGCGCCTGCTGAACAGCCAGGTGAACGCCGTCTTCCGCGAGGAGCAGGTCTTCCGCATCGACCACTATCTGGGCAAGGAGACGGTGCAGAATCTGCTGGTCTTCCGCTTTGCCAACGGCATCTTCGAGCCGATCTGGAACCGCAATTACATCGATCATGTGCAGATCACCGTGGCCGAGACGCTGGGCGTGGAGGGGCGCGGGCCGTTCTATGAGAAGGCCGGCGCGCTGCGCGATGTGGTGCAGAATCACGTGATGGAACTGGTGAGCCTGGTGGCGCTGGAGCCACCGTCGAGCTTTGAGGCCGAGAGCGTGCGGCGCGAGAAGCTGAAGGTCTGGCGGGCGATTCCCTCGATTCCGATTCTCGATGTGGTGCGCGGACAATACGGCGCGGGCGAGATCGATGGCAAGCCCGTGGTGAGTTATCGCGAGGAGCAGCGCGTCAGTCCCGACTCCGGCACGGAGACCTATGCGGCGGCGCGCGTCGAGATTGAAAACTGGCGCTGGGCGGGCGTGCCGTTTTATCTGCGCGCGGGCAAGCGAATGCAGAAGCGCGCGACGGAAATCAATATTCAATTCAAACAGCCTCCGCTGCTGATCTTCGACCGGCTGCGCTCGCAGGCGGTCTGCCAGGTGATCAAGCCGAATCTGCTGACGATTCGCATTCAGCCGGATGAGGGCATCGCGCTGCGCTTTGGCGCCAAGGTGCCGACGACGATGGAGATGGACGTCTGCCCGGTGACGATGGACTTCGATTACGCCGAGGCCTTCGGCAAATCGAGCGCCAACGGCTACGAGCGGCTACTGCTGGATGCGATGCTGGGCGACCAGACGCTGTTTTCGCATCGCGACGGCGTGGAGACGACCTGGGCGCTCTTTACGCCGGTGCTCGAAGCCTGGGCAGCGAAGAAGCCCGAGGTCTTTCCCAACTACGCGGCCGGCTCATGGGGCCCGCAATGCGCCGACCATCTGATTGCGCGCGGCGGCCACGCCTGGCGGAATGATCTGGGCAGAAAAGCGTGAAGTGCAGGGACCAAGGGACCAAGGGACTGGCCGGTTGTCCGGAGGTTCGTTGTTTTCCAAGTTCCCGGCCCGGCTTCTTGAAAAGAAAAAGGCGAAGATTCTGTTCTGCAAAGATGCTCCTATCGGGGCCGTTTCTTGCACGAAACTAGCAAATAATTGCCAGTTATTGGCCAATAATCGGCTGTTTTCCGGGTTTTTTGTTTACTTAGTAGTACACAGTTCCGGTTGATCAAGTTGTTTATTCTGCTTCACTTGCCTTGAAAAACGCCCTTTAAAAAGCTGGGTTGGAGGGGTGGGGGGGTGGGGGTCCGCTGATTTCTTCTCCTTTTGATCGGTTTTCCTTCGCCCATGCGCCCGCCTTCTTTTTGCACGACTGAAGAGCATTATGCGCCCTGGGGATTGAATTCTACGCAACCCGTTAAGAGTAGGGAATCGTGTGGGGTGAATTGCGACTGCGCGGAGGTTTATGGCTTTCATGGTCTGAGGATCGGGAGCTGGGAAACCCGATTACATATTGTGCTATAATTCGTATATACACAGTGCGCTACGAATGGGATGAGCGGAAGAGCCGGCAAAACCAGCGCAAGCACGGCGGAATCTCCTTCGAGCTTGCGGCTCTGGTCTTTGAGGATGAGCAACGGCTGATCGAATTGGACCGAGTGGACGAAGCCGGGGAGCAGCGATGTCACGTGCTCGGCGCTGTCTCAGTTGAGCCGGGGATTGGAGATGTTCTGCTTGTAGTTCATTTGTACAGGGAGGAGGAGGGTGATGAAGAGATTATCCGCATTATCAGCGCGCGGCAGGCTGACAAGAATGAGTACCGAAGATATCAGGAACAGGCAATGGACTGATTCCGAGAAACAAGCAATTCGGCACGCGAGCGAAGCGCGGGCCGCTGGAGTCGAGTTGGCCGAAAAGGAATATGAGGACATTCCCCGGCTGACCGGGGAACAGCTAGCGCGCATGGTAAGGCTGCGTCCGGCGCGGCGCAAGGTAGCGGTCAGCGTCCGGCTCGATCCGCAGGTGCTCGAATGGCTGCGCTCCAAAGGCGAAGGCCACTTGACCCGCATCAACGATATTCTGAGCAATCTGATGGAGGCGGAAGGGCGCATTGGGGTGGGGAGATAGGCGAACGCCCGCTCATCGCGAAAAGCCGCGATGGGGCACAGATTCTCATGACTCCTGGTGATTGTTCGCGCTGATGAACGGGCCACCTGCCTTCTGCTGACCCACAGGCGAAGTCTGGCGGCGTGGACGCCGCCAGTACAGCCGGTCTGGAGACCGGCGCTACATCTCTTAATTTTTGGATATGTTCCAAGACCTCAAAAATTTCATTACTCGCGGATAATTTTTACGAAGATGCCGTCGGGCAGTTCGCCGCCGAGCAGGTGGACTACGCCGTCTTTGACGTAGCCTTCGAGGATTTGGCGGGCGGGCTTGGCGGCGGGTTGCGTGCGCGTTGCCTCAGCTGCCGGCGCTGACTTGCTGGCTGGCTGACTCGCCGGCTTGCTGACTGGCTTGCGCGCGGCTTCGAAGTCGGAGGGCTTGCCGACCTTCGGAATCGCCGACCAGCCGGAGTTGCTCTCTGTTGCCTGATCGCTGCCCCCTGATCCCTGATCCCTGACTCCTGTTCCCTGTTCCCTAGTCCCTATTCCCTGTTTTTTTCCCATGCCGCGATCCATGGCTTGGTTGGCGAGGCGGTCGGCGGTCTTGTTGCCGCCGCGCAGGGTGTGGCGCATTTCAAAGCTCACAAGCGAGCGGGAGAGCTTGCGCGCCTCTTCAAAGAGCGGGCGGAGGATGGGGCTCTTGACGGCGTACTTGCCCTGCATCTGCTTGACCATCAATTCGGAATCGCTGACGACGCGCAGGCGGCGCGCGCCGTGTTCGACGGCCCAGCGCAGGACGCCGAGCAGTCCGGAGTATTCGGCGAAGTTGTTGGTCTGGATGCCGACAAATTCACTCAGCTCGGCGAGCACGCGGCCTTTGGCGTCTTCAATGACCGCGCCGTAGCCGGAGGGTCCGGGATTGCCGCGCGAGCCGCCGTCGCAGTGGGCGGTGAGCCAGTCGGCCGCGGCGGAGGAGGGATCGGGAAAGAGTGAGCCGTTCATCGTCTCTTAGTGTAACTGGTTGTGGAAGGGTGGGTTGTTGGAGTTCGTGTCTTCTTGAGCCTCAAGATCGGGAGCTTGGCACCCATCGTGGATATTTCAAATGCGGCAAGTTGGCGTCCGCTTCGCGGAGATGGCAAGATAGAGCATTTTCGCTTCACTTGTTGAGATCAAGAGCGAGTCGAAGGTGGCTTTTTCTTGAGGAAAAAGCCACATTTCTGCATGGATTCTGTAAACACCAGAATCGAAAATGCTGTAGCGAGTTGGCGGCGGCGTAGACAATCGGAAGTATCATTTCTGGCGAGTAGATGAAAGCCGAATACGACTGAAGCTGGGTCAAACACGCCAGCAGTGCAATATGCGCCTTATCGCCGCATGGAACAGCCGAAGCGGGGACAGAGTTCGCAGGGGGAGCGATGGTCGGCGACGGATGCACGCGGCGCGAGGCCGACGAGTCCGGAGATGGATTTGAGCGGATGCATGAGCATGGAGGGCATGAGCGTGACGCCGAGCGGGCCGGCCTGGACGAGCGAAAAGAGCGCGCGCTGCTGCGCGATCTCCATGCCGCAGTAGCCGGGGCTGTAGCGCAGGGTGAGCGCTTCTCCTTCGCCGAGATGCTCACCGAGACAGAGCATGAGCGCGTCGGCGGCGGCCTCGGCGGCCCAGGAGCCGAAGGCGTCAATGACCCAGGCCGAGAAGGCGTCGCCGGATTTGGCAGCGGCTTCAGCGCGCCGCGAGATCTCTTCGCCCAGGGTGACGACAAAAACGGCCACGCGGCGGGCGTGCGCGAGGTAGTCGCCGATGGCGCCGGAGATCGCCGTCTGGCCGAGTGTGAGCGAATGCGCGGTTTGATCTGCGACCGGATAGATTGCGAAGCTGCCTCGGGGCTGGAGCGCGGCGTGCGCCTCGGCGACGATGCGGGCGATGCGATCATTCATGCGCTCGGCGGGCGCGGCCGCGGCGGGATAGCCAAGATGGCGATTGAACTCTGCGGCAACGAAGGGTGCGAGAGTCAGTTGAAGACAGAGTTCCGCCTCTGGAATGCGGCCATCCGTGGAGGTCGAGCCCGACGAATTGGGTTGGTGCGGCACGGGGTATCCTCGGCGGGTTGCTCCGCTTGCCCTCAGCGTTAGCGGAGAAAGAGCACGCGGTTGGTCCACTCCCAGTTGCCCGCCTCCTGATGCACGCGCGTGAGCGCCGCCGCCAGCGCGAGGCTCTCCTCCGGCGGAAGGCTTTCGTCATCGAGGAAGATCACGCCACCGTAAAGGCACTCCTCCTCCGACCAGTCCTTCAGAATCGGCGGAATCCTCAGCCGGTCATAGGTGACGAGGGTCAACTGCTGATCGGCCGCCTCGCGCAGGATATCGGCCAGATCCCTGCCGACGAAGTTGCCGTCCTCCCACTCCGCCAACGTCCGCACGTCGATCTCCTGGCTGCGGCGGCGCAGCGCGGCGGCCACGTTCAGCGAGATCTCTTCATGGAGCAGCAGTCTCAGCATCTCAGCGCTTCGCCGTCCTCTTGGGCGCGAACTCGACCGTCTGCGGCAGCATATGCTTCAACTCCGCAAGGTCCGCGGCCCGATTCTCGGCCATCGCCTCGTTGATCTCCTTCGCGTACGCTTCGGCATAGTGGACCGCCGCCTGCACCTTCACCAGCGGCCATCCCAGGTGCTTGGCCGTGGCCGCCACCTCGCCCTTGTAGCTGCGCACCAGCTGCATCACCTCCCAGACCGCCAGCGAACTGGCCTGGATGCAGGCCTGCCGCCCCACGGGCGTATCGCGAAAGTCGATGAAGGCGAATTCCATGCGGCGCAATCCCTCCTCCACCAGACGCGCGCTGGCGTCGCTTGGGGTCCATCCATGCCGGTTGGCCAATCGTCGCAGGCGCTTGGCGCTTTCGGTCGGCAGACGCATGCTGACGACCATCGATGATGCCGCTTTTACCATCGTTTCCTCTGTGTGTAGCTTTTGTAAGCATTGTAGAGCAGATTCCCGGACTTGTTCCAATGATTTTTATCTTTCAAGGTATTATTTAGCTCATCATTGCGCATCGTTGACGTAAGGCGATACAATCGCAAATTGCTGCATTCAATACTGCTTTTCTGGAGACTCCACGTGAATGCTCTGCACCGCAAACGTGCTATCGGGTCGCTTGCCGGCCTGTTGCTGGTTCTCGCTTTCGCGCTGGATTGCGCTCTCGGTCAGACAAATACGCCTTCAAGCAATGACGGAACTCAAGCCGACCCGCCTTTCGTTCTTAAAATGACTACGCGCGAGGTGGTTGTTGAGGTGGTGGCCAGGGACCGGCACAACCATCCGGTGAACGACTTGAAGCAGGATGAGCTGCAAGTGATGGAGAGCGGGAAGCATTCACAAAAGCAGCCGAAGAGGATTCTGGCCTTTCACCTAATCGATCCTGCAACAGCCATTGAGCGCAACGATCACTCCTCGGCCGGCTTCCGGCTCATATCGGGCGGCGGTTGCGCGGTCAGCACAACAATGCACTATGACCTTGTCTATCCGGCTAGCTCTGAGAGCGGCTATCACGAGATTCTTGTCACTACCACACGCCCTCACGTAACGCTCTCCTTCCGCCGCCGCTACTACGTCGGCGAGACAGCCGTGCCCGCGAAGCCGCAGCAACAAGGCGACGTCAGCTCTTCCTTGCGAGAGGCCGCTTGTTACCACTCCGCGCTCCCTTCTTCGATTTCGCTCATCGCCCAGTTTATTCCAGCGCCAAAGAAAGAATCTCTGCGCTATTCTCTCGTCATTCAGGGCGACTCGCTGGCGTTTATCGCACTCACGGACGAGACGCGTCGCGTGCAGCTCGACTACGGCATTTGCACCTTCGATGAAGATGGAGCGCCGATGGAGTATATGCACACATCGGTTGAGCGCGTGCTGGCCCAGCCGGAATACGAACGGGCTCTGGTGCATGGCTTGCCGAATCTGCTGGATATTCAGGGAGCGAAACAGCCCACACTCACACGCTTTGTGGTGCGTGATCGTGCGACGGGAAATCTGGGCTCGCTCGACGTTGTCCGCCCACTGCCCCCGGTTGACAATGGAGCCAAACATAAGAACACGAAGCCGCCGTCAGGCTCCATTCGCGGCTTCGGATCGGTTGTGCCCCGGCCCGGAGCATTCTGCGGCGACGTTTATGAACTGCCAGAAACCACCCTGGATCTGCCCGACTTTTGGAATATGGATCCGATTGGTTCGCTCTACGTGGATTGGCTGGCCGTGCCGGATCAAGCGGTAGCAGTCCAGCATCGTCTGAACGGGCATGTCATCATGAAAACCGAAGGCATTCCCGGAGTTACCAGCCGATCCGCGTGGTTCGGCATCGATTATCACGGTGAATTCTGGGTTTCTACGCCGGGCGAATACGATTTCAAATTGACCTCCGATGATGGCGCGCGGCTCTATATCGACGACCAATTGGTCATCAATCTGGATGGCGTTCATTCGGCGACGGACGGGGACGGTCATGTCACGCTCAGCGCGGGCAGGCACACCATTCACGTTCCCTATTTCCAGGGACCGCCGGTCTCGCTGGCTCTGGTCTTGCAGGTCAAAGCGCCAGGCGAAGAACAATTCAGAGTTTTCGATCTGCGCGACTTCAGAGCGCCTGCCGGGGCAGAGTGAGTTGCCGGGTGCCATAGGTCCAGATACTCGGATTTGGGATAGTACAGCCTACCAGACTTCCAAATTGAAATCCCGGTATTCGCGGATCAGCTCAAAGTCGGCGCGATTGGATGTAATCAGCTTGGCTCCATAGCTACGCACGGTCAGCGCTATCAGTACATCGAAATGCAGATCGCGCAGTTTGCGAATATCAAAGCCGCGATCCTCCTGAATCCTGGAAAGAATCTCTCCCGATTCCAGCCAGTTCTTTTCCGTTGGCGTCAAGATGGGACGGCTACTTGCAAGTTCGCGCAGAAATTGCCGTTCCGCGGCCGCGGTTGCTCCACGCCAAAGCTCCGCTAGCACCACAGAGCAGTTGCGTACAATACCAGGGAGTTCGGCGATGCGCTGCGAGTGGCACGCCGTGCGCATATTGTCAATCAGGACCGAGGTGTCAAAGAGAGTGAAATCACTCATTGCTGCCAGCGAAGGAAAGCTTTCCTTCGTACTTTTTTATTACCGCCTTGAAGCGCTTCATACCTACGATCTCGCGCAAGGCAATATGAACTGCCTCGGTGCGCGACTTGGCTCCAAGCGCGCGCACGGCCTTATCCGCCAGCTTCGTATCCAGTCGGATTGATGTCAGAGTTGCAGGCATTGAGACTCCTCTTGTATATACAGATTATGCTTTCAATATATACGATTGTCAAACGGCTGCGAAGACCCTGTCTCACTGCTTACCGGAGTGTTGTCTACCCCAACTGGCTGACCTTCACCTGCAACTTCTCGAACTCGACCACGCCCAGACCGCGCGCGGCGGCCATGGCCAGATAGGGCATCTGCGCGGGGTCCAGATTCCAGTAGGCCTTGGCGACATAGGCGTCAATGGCCACCGGATCGGTTCCGGCGACGATGGTCTTCTTCAGCGCCACATCTTCCAGGTTGCCGCCGGTCGGCCCGTTGCGCAGCAGGATGCGATAGCAGTCCATCACGGTGAGCGTGGGCAGCATGAAGTTGGCCAGGTCCACGAGACTTTGATGAATCTGCTGATGCAGCCGGTTGCGCTCGCCGCCCAGAATGCCATACCAGTTCTTCATGCCCAAGGTGGCTCCGGTCAGCACGTGATGCTTGGCGACGGGCACGTTGATGATCTTGTCGGCCTCAAGAAACGGCGAGAGAACGGGCCAGCTCTTCAGCACCAGACCGCCCATCTCGACCTCGCGGAAGAGCTCGGGATCGGGCAGGATGACCTCGGCTCCCTCGGCCAGCGCGGCGGCCTGAATGCCGGAGCGGTGGAAGCAGCGGCGGGCCTCATTGCAGCTCACATCCGTCACGATGACGCGCTTGGCGCCGGCCTGACGGCACTGGCGCACAAGCTCGGCGACCACATCCGGATTGGTGTTGGCGGCCTGCTCCGGCGTGCGGTCCCAGGCGATGTTGGGCTTGATGACGACCACATCCTGGCGGTGGATGAAGCGGCCGATGCCGCCAAGATTATCGAGAGCCTGAGCCACCAGCGCGCGCGGTTCTCCGTTTTGAACAACGGTCATGGCTGGCAGTTGAGCATCCGTCCCAATGCGATGGTCGCGGCGCGCCCGCTCGGCCTGCGCGGGCAGCGGACGGAGGCTGTGCCTGCTCAGCCAGAGGGCCGCGCCCGTTGCGCCCGCCGCCACACCGCCCACGCGCAGCAGCTCGAGCAGAGCCTGACGGCGCGTCAATCCCTGCGCCGCCGCGCTCGTTTCCTCCGGCTTGCCTTCCGTTGCCTCGGCCATGGCGATTCTCCTCGTTACACTTCCAGCAGATGAATGCGCTCGGTATCGCAGGTGCCCAGATTGTGAGCGGTGTCAGCAGCAGTGACAATGTAACGCGGCGGCCGTCCGGCGGCTTCGAGCGTGGGCACTCCAACCTCGGCTCGCTTGCGCTCGATCATCTTCCACGCCGTGTGATCGACGGCCACGCGATCCTCGCCGACAATCAGCGCGTTGGGCTGCCAGAGCCGCTCCGGATGGAAGCCCGGACCGCCGTCATAGACCGAACTGATCGCATCGCCTATGGTAAAGCGGACCTTGTCGCGAATCGCGGGGATGCAGTTCAGGTCGGCGACGCTGGGGTTGCATCCGTTGGCGTGCAGTTCGAAGGGCTTTTCGACGACGCCATACATATTCTTCATCGAGAAGGTGACACCCGCCAGCTCGTGATCTTTGAGAATCGGCAGATTCAGAACCATTGCGCACTCGCGCGAGAGAATCTTTGCCAGCTTCACATTCGCCGCCGAGCCGAAGGCAACGCCATCGGCTTCGTAGCCGGCTACATCATTGCCGAAGACGCGAATCTTGCCGGGATCTGTATTGATCGTCAGGCCGCAGGCTTGCAAATCGCGCGCATTGCGATCCCAGATGATGATCTCACCGGGCTTGACGCCCGCCTGTTGCAGGCGCTCGCAGACGGCCATGGTCAGCTCGTAATGCGTGTGGATGCCCTTGCCGCCCAGGCCGTTCACCTTGATGCCAATCACCTTGCCCACCGGCACGATGCTCTTCCAGGCCGCGACCGGCTTGTCGTGACCGGTGTAGGTGGCGATGGCGCGGTCGAGCAGAGCCTGCACGCGCTTTTCGTCGAGCTGACCGGAGCTGTCATGCAGCGCCGCGTCGCGCGCGACGACAACTTTGGATTTGGCCGGCGGCGCGGCCAATCCCAGCTTGCTCTCCGCGCCGATCAGCACGGCTCCGGCGGCGGCGGACTTCAAAAAATCTCTGCGGTTTTTCATGGCACTCATCTCCTTCACAATCTTGAAAAAATACCTCAGGGGCTAAAGTCCAAATCATTTTGGACTGTTAGCGGCACGACTAAAGTCGTGCCCTTTCAAAACCGGATTTTTACTACAAGCCGTTAGTAAACAGTTACAAAAAAATACTTCGGTTAGAGCTTCGCCTCGACTCCGTGCGCCAGCGCCAGCAGCGCGATCTGCGCATTTGGGGCGGCCTCGTAGGCCGTGATGCGCACCAGCGCCGCGCCCTTGCGGAAGGTGACGCTCTGCGCATAGGCCAGGCCCGCATCGCCCAACTGCACCGTCTGCGCCTCCTTCGTCTGTCCCTTCTGTAGAATCGTGCGCGCGCCGTCGGCGCTGCTCATCGTGTACACGTCCACGGTCGCCTCCAACTGGCCCTGATACTTGTAATCGGAGGTCGAGGCGCTGACCACGCCGGCCGCGATGTACTGCTCGGCGTCGCCGTCGATGTACTGCCACAGATCCTTGGCGGCAAAGCTGCGCGTCTCGCTGGTCTTCTCCCATCCGGCAATCGCGCCCGTTGCCGGAAATGGATCGGTGAGCTTCTTCTTGCAACCCGAGCAGGCAACCAAAGCAAGCAAGGCAATCGCCGCGGAGGCGAAGATAAATGACGATTTGAACTTCACTGCATTCTCCTTTATTTTCTGTTCAGCAAAATCTGACTGCTGGGCGAGCGGCTTTCGCCGATGCTGGTGACATAAACCGCGGGGCGATCCTGCAATGGGCAGGCGAACTCGCAGGCCCCGCAACCGACGCAGCGGCTGGGATCGATGCGCGGCTGCTTCAGCGTCTTCACATTGCCCGCTGAGTCGACGACCTGCGCCTCCTCGACGTAGATTGCCTTGGGCGAGACCGGGCACCACTCCTCGCAGACGATGCACTCGGTGGCCATCGCCCAGGGCAGACAGCGGCCGCGATCGTAAAACGCAGTCCCCAGGCGGATCGGCTGACTCTGCTGTTCTGCGCCCACGCCGACCACCCAGCCCTTTTCCTTCGCCGTAATCTGCCAGATCGCGCCCGTCGGGCAGACCTCAGAGCATTGCACGCAGCTCGGTTCGCAGTAGCCGATGCGCGGCGCCAGCGTCGGCGACCACAATCCTTCGAGGCCCGCCTGCTCCAGCGTCGGATGCAGCGCGTTGTTCGGGCAGGCCTTCATGCACTCGCCGCAGCGGATGCAGCGCGAGAGAAACTCCGGCTCGTCGAGCGAGCCCGGCGGGCGCAGCAGCCGATCGTTGCGCCCCTTGCCGAGGCCGACATTCGAGCGCATCAAGGGCACCAGCGCGGCGCCCGCAACCGCGCCGGTTATTGTCCGGCGGCGGCCCAGATCGGGCGAGCGAACTTCGGCTTCGTTGCGGAAGAGTTTGAATTGCAAACTCTCATGCGGGCATGCGCCCACGCAGTTCATGCACATCAGGCACTCGGCCTTGCGCCACGGCACGCCGCCGATGGGATCGTCGCCGCCCTGGCAGTCGAGCAGGCAGCGGTTGCAGTTGTTGCACGTGGCCGCGTCCTTGTGCAGCCCCAGAATCGACCAGCGCGAGACGACGCCCAGCAGCGCGCCCAGCGGACAGATGGCGCGGCACCAGAGGCGCGTGACGCGCAGACTCGCCGCAAGAATCGCCAGGAACAACAGGCCGAAGACGAGCCCCTGCCGGTAATGCGGCTGGCGCAGATCGAGCACCAGAACCTGCAGGATCGAGTGCAGCAATCCGCCGGTCGCCTTGATGGCGGTGATGTGGCTGGCTTCCATCGGCGTGAAGACCGAGCGCGCCACCACATTGACCGCGGGCAGAATCGACAATCCAAACGAGCGCACCAGCAGGCTGAAGGGATCGAGCCAGCCGAGCGCTGCCGAGCCAAACAATGCGGCAAAAAGGCCGGCGATCAGCACAAGATATTTCCACGTCTGCCAGCGCTTGTAACGATTGGCCTCGATGCGCTGCTTGCCGCGCTTCGCCTCGCTCGGCAGATTTCCCACGAAGTGTTGCAGTGAGCCCATCGGGCAGATCCAGCCGCAGAAGAAGCGCCCCAGAAAGAGCGTCGGCACCAGGATGACGAGGCACCAGACGAGGCCGCGATAGAGCGCGTGACCGGCGAGCGCATTCAGCAGCGCAACCAGCGGGTCCCACTCAAAGAAGAGGCGTACCGGCGGGCGCAGATGAATCTCAGTCCCGGCGGTGGGAAAAAGACTCCACGAACTAAAGCAAAGCAACCCGAGAAAGAGCAGCAGAAAAACGATCTGCGAAATCCTGCGCAACCTGGGCAATCGGGACCGACTCAAGCAATGCCTCCACAGACGCGGACGCTAGCCGTACAGAACCGATGATTCGCTCTCAGGCCGCTGCCGGACAGTGATCTGCATCACCGGTTGGAGGTGAGCAGTCGCCGCCCCCCACGGATGGTTGCGATGCAGCGTGCGCGCGAAGGGGATCGTTTTGCGCTCATGGTTCAGGCCGCAGACCCATGCCACTTTCTCCCGGATGCTTTCACTGGTAAAAGTCTCGAATGGCCGCCTACGGCAAATGATTCTGAATCCTCGGCTCCCCTGAAGCGTCAATTTTTTAGCAGGAAGCCGGCGCGCCATCGGGGTTCTCGATTCTGCCATTGCCGCGCAAGCGAAGACAATCAAGGAGCCCACGCATGAATCCCAAGGTCGATGAGCACTTGAGCAAAGCAAAAAAATGGCGGGAAGAGTCTCTGCAATTGCAGAAAATCATTCTCGACTGCCAACTGAGCGAAGAGTTGAAGTGGGGCCAGCCCTGTTATACCTTGCAGGGGAAAAACATTGTTTTGATCGGCAAATTCAAGCAGTATTGCTCGCTATTGTTCATGAAAGGAGCCTTGCTCAAAGACGCCCACGGCCTATTGAAAAAGCCCGGAGAGCATACGCAGGCCGGACGTCTGATCAAGCTGACCAGCCTTCAGGAGATCGTCGAAATGGAGCCCGTCCTGAAGGCCTATATTCAGGAAGCCATCGAGGCGGAGAGGGTCGGCTTGAAAGTGAAGTTGAAAGAGCATTCTGAGTATAGAATCCCAGACGAATTGCAAGAGAAGTTCTCGGAGAACGCGGCCCTGAAGGCAGCCTTTCATGCATTGACGCCGGGACGGCAGCGAGCCTACATCCTCCACTTTTCCGCTCCAAAGCAATCCAAGACCCGCATCTCCAGAATTGAAAAACACACGCCACGGATTCTCGCTGGCAAAGGATTGGCTTAGGGAACCTCTGATCAAAGTGCTTATTGAGCATGCATTCCCTCGGGGGCTAAAGCCCAACATTGATTTTGCTGGATTTATGTACGGGCTAAAGCCCGTACCCTTCAAAATATCGACTTAATCAGAGGTTCCTTAGAGCATTTTCGCTTCACTTGTTGACATCAAGAGTGAGTCGAAGGTGGCTTTTTTTTGAGGAAAAAGCCACTTATCTGCATGGATTCTGTAAACACCAGAATCGAAAATGCTGTAGCCAATCTCTGCGTCAATATTCCTCTCCTGGGCCGGTTCAATCTTTGCACCGGCGCCTGCCCTTGCCCCAGACTGGAGCAGGCGTATGGTTTGGTTTTCCCGGCCAATCTTGTTATTCTCTTTGGCACATGGAAATTGCGGCGATACAAACGCATGGCCTGACGCGGCGCTTCGGCGCGCTGACGGCCGTCGAGGATGTGAGCCTGAGCGTGGCTCCGGGGCAGTTCTTCGGCTTTCTAGGGCCGAATGGGGCGGGCAAATCCACCACCATCAAGATGCTCACTGGGCTGCTTGAGCCAACCTCCGGGACGATCGAGATTCTCGGCCAGCCCTTCAGTGCCGGATCGCTCGAGCTGAAGCGGCAGATCGGCGTGGTGCCGGAGGGGATGGCGCTGCTGGGCCGGCTGACCGCGCCCGAGTACCTGCATTTTGTCGGCCGGATGTACGGGCTGGACCGCGCGACGACCAATCAGCGAACGGACGAACTGCTGGAGTTTATGCAGTTGGCCGATGAGAGCCGCAAGCTGGTGACCGACTTCTCGCATGGAATGCAGCGCAAGCTGGCCATGGCCGCGGCTGTGATCCACGGGCCTCGAGTGCTTTTTCTCGACGAGCCTTTCGAGGGCGTGGATGCGATTGCCGCCGGAATGCTGAAGGCGATGCTGCAGGGAATGCTCAACAAGGGCGCAACGATCTTTTTGACGACGCACGTGCTGGAGATAGTCGAGCGGCTTTGCAGCCACGTGGCCATCATCAGCAAGGGCCGTCTGGTGGCCAACGGGTCTCTCGGAGAACTGCACGACGGCGTGGTCTCCGCGCTGCCCGATGCCGAGCGCGATCAGCGGCTGACGCTGGAAGAGATCTTCCTCTCGATTGTGGGCGCGGGCGCTCAAGAGCCGGCGCAGGAGCTTTCATGGCTGGCGTAGAGAATGCCGGCATCGACGGCGAGGCGCTCAGCCCCTCGGCGCGGGCGCAGTATGCGGCCATGGCCCTGCTGCGCTGGCAGATCTTCCGCAACGGCCTGCGCAGCAAAGCGGGCGCTTTTGAACTGGGCGCGCGTGCGTTCAGAATGGCGATTATGGGCTTCGGCGGATTGATGCTGGGCGCGGGCGCAATCATGGCCGCGTACTTTATAGCCTCCGGCGGGCAGTGGTTTTTTCTGCCCCTCCTCTTCTGGGCGGCGGCTTTTCTCTGGTGGATGATTCCGCTGATGCTCGCCTCGCTGCAGGAGCAGTTCGACCTGGGCATTCTGCTGCGCTTTCCGGTGAGCTTTCGCTCGTACTATCTTCTCTATCTGGTCTTTGGGTTGGCCGATATCTCCACCTTCATCGGCGCGCTCTGCTGCCTGGGCATCTGGATAGGCGTCACGGTGGCGCGGCCCGATCTGTCTCTCTGGACGGCGCTCGCGCTGGGCGGATTTGCCGCCTTCAATGTGCTGCTGGTGCGCGCCGTCTTTGTCTGGATCGACCGCTGGCTCTCCGAACGCCGGACGCGGGAGATCGCCGGCGTGGTCTTCATGGTGCTGATCCTGAGCCTGCAACTGCTGAATCCGGCGCTGCATCAGAAGCGCCATCCTTATCCCTCGCGCTCGATGACGCCGGAGCAGGCGCGGGAGATGGTGCAGGAGTCGGCGCAGCAGAAAGCCGCCTTCCGCGCGCGCTATGGGCCCTGGCTTCGGAGCGCCTATGCAGTGCAAGGCTGGCTGCCGCCGGGGCTGGCCGCGCGCGCCGTCCAGCAGTCCGGCCAGGCGCAACCCGCGCCGGCTCTGGGGACGCTGGGCTTGCTGAGCTTGTGGGCGCTCGGCGCAGCGGGCGTGCTCGGACGCAGGCTCAGGGCCGAGTATCGCGGAGAGAATCTTGGCTCTGCGCCCAGGCGCGAGGCACGCCCGGTGAAGGCCGTTGCCAGCCGGGCAACACAAATCGAGAACAGCGGAGTGCCGGAGTTTCGTCATCCGCTCTTCGCGCTGATGGAAAAGGAGGCGCGTGCGCTGATGCGCACCCTGCCGCTGCTCTGGTCGCTCTCGGTTCCTGTGCTGATGGTGCTGGTGCTGGCCAGCATCTTTCGCAACAGCGGCTCCGGGATGGTCTCCTTTGCCTTTGCTCTGCCCCTCTATGTGGCCTATGCGCTGCTGGGCTTTACCCAGTTTTTTTACAACAGCCTGGGCGCCGAGGGCGCGGGGATTCAGCTTTTGTTTCTTTCGCCCACGCCGATCCGCAGGGTTTTTCTGGCAAAAAATCTGCTCCACTCGATGCTCTTTGGCCTGGATGCCGTGCTGGCCGGCCTGTTGGCCAGTCTCAGATTGGGCTGGCCCAGCGGCGCAATGGCGGCGGCCACCGGAGCCTGGGTTCTGTTTGCCCTGCCGTGCAGCCTGATCGCGGGCAACATCTTCTCCGTGCGAATGCCCTATCGCATCAATCCCGGAAGAATCGCCCGCCAGCGCGGCTCCCAGGCCAACACGCTCTCCAGCGTACTGGTCCAGGCCGGCATCATGATTGTGGGCGCGGCGGTCTTCCTGATCTGCTGGCGTCTTGGCGATCTGTGGCTCGCCGTCCCGGCATTTCTCGCGCTGGCCGTCTTCGCCGTCTTCTTCTGGCTGCGCGGGCTCGCCCGTCTGGACTTACTCGCCAATCAGCACCGCGAGTCGCTGCTGGCTGCGCTGATGAAGACCGAGTGAGGCGCTCTTCAGCGATCTTTGCCCAGCCATTCTTCAGCGGCAGCGTGCGGCAATAATTGCGTGCTTGCAATGAGTGCCTGCAATGCCTACAATGGATGCATGCAATATACGATTCGCAATGTGCCGGACTATCTGGATACCGCTCTCCGAGGCTCTGCCCGGGAGCAGGGCAAGAGCGTGAATCAAGTGGCGATTGAGGCTCTGGCTCGCGGATTCGGACTGGGCGAGCCGCAACTCCGCCAGCGCGATCTGAACGATATTGCCGGAAGCTGGAGAAAAGATCCCGCCTTTGAACGCGCCCTGGCAGCGCAAGACACCGTTGACGAGGAGATGTGGCGTTGAAGCCAGCGACGCACTCAAGCTATGCGTGCAGCGGGGTCGCCGCATGAGGCTCGCCCTCGATACCAACCGCTACACCGACCTTTGCCGGGGCGAGCCTTCCGTGATCGAAGCCGTGGAACTGGCCGATGAAGTCTGGCTGCCCTTCATCGTGGTTGGAGAGCTGCGCGCCGGATTCGCGGTGGGGAGCCAGGGAACGCGCAACGAAGCGGCCCTTGGCAGGTTTCTTCTCAAGCCGGGCGTGGCCATTCTCTACGCGGACGGCCAGACCACCCAGCACTATGCCAACGTCTACCGGCAACTGCGCAGGCAGGGAACGCCGATTCCCACCAACGATATGTGGATCGCCGCCCTTGTCTTGCAGTATTCGCTGGTCTTGTTCGCCCGCGACGCACACTTCGACGCGCTGCCGCAGCTAACGCGTGTCTAGCCCCTTCTCTGCGAGTGGCGCTTTCTTCTCGATCTTTGCCCAGCCATCCTTCAGCGGCAGCGTGCGGTTGAAGATAATTTTCTCGCCGGTTGACTCCGCATCCAGACAGAAATATCCCACGCGCTCGAACTGATAGCGGTCCTCCACCTTTGCATCTCCCAGAGACGGCTCCAGCTTGGCGCCGGCAAGGATCTCCAGCGAGTGGGGGTTGAGGTTGTCCAGAACATCCTGGCCCTCTTCGAGATCGTAGGGATCGGCCTTCGAGAAGAGCTTGTCGTAGAGGCGAATCTCGGCATCGAGCGCGTGCGCGGCCGAGACCCAGTGCATCGTCGATTTCACCTTCCGTCCGTCGGGCGAATTGCCGCCGCGGCTGGCTGGATCATACGTGCAATGCACTTCGACGAGAGTGCCGTCGGCAGCCTTGACAACACTGTGCGCCGTAACGAAATATGCGTTGCGCAGGCGCACCTCTTTGCCCGGCGAAAGCCGATAATACTTCGGCGGAGGAACTTCGCGGAAGTCGTCCTGCTCGATGTAAATCACGCCGGAAAACGGCACCTGGCGCGTCCCTGCCGATGGATCTTCGGGGTTGTTGGCCACCTCGACGAACTCGCTCTGCCCGGCGGGATAGTTGTCGATGACCAGCTTCAGCGGGCGCAGAACGGCCATCGCGCGGCGGGCTCTCTTGTTGAGGTCGTCGCGCTGGAAGTGCTCGAGCATCTCAATATCGGTGCTGCCGTTGGTGCGCGAGACGCCGGCCTGGGCTACGAAGATGCGAATGGCCTCGGGCGTAAAGCCGCGCCGGCGCAATCCGCTCAAGGTGGGCATCCGCGGATCGTCCCATCCGTTGACGCGCTTTTCATTTACGAGCTGCAACAGCTTGCGCTTCGAGAGCATCGTGTAAGTGATGTTCAGGCGGTCGAACTCAAACTGATGCGTGGGGAAGATGCCCAGTTGCTCGATATACCAGCGGTAGAGCGGCTGGTGGTCGGCGAATTCGAGGGTACACATCGAGTGAGTGACGCGCTCCAGCGAATCCGATTGCCCATGCGCGTAGTCGTACATCGGATAGATGCACCACTCGTCGCCGGTGCGGTGGTGCGTGGCGTGCAGAATGCGATACATCACCGGATCGCGCATATTCAGATTCGGCGAACTCATGTCGATCTTGGCGCGCAGCACGCGTGTCCCGTCGGGGAATTCGCCGGCCTTCATGCGCGTGAACAGGTCGAGGTTCTCTTCGACAGTGCGGTTGCGATAGGGCGAGTCCTTGCCGGGCTCGGTCAGCGTGCCGCGATGCCGGCGAATCTCGTCGGCGGTCAGGTCGTCCACATAAGCCTTGCCGGCCTTCACCAGTTGCAAGGCCCACTGGTAGAGCTGGCCGAAGTAATCCGAGGCATAGCAGAGCCGATCCCAATCGAAGCCCAGCCAGCGCACGTCGGCCATGATCGAATCGACGTACTCCTGCTCTTCCTTTTCGGGGTTGGTGTCGTCGAAGCGCAGGTTGGTCTTGCCGCCGACCTCATCGGCCAGTCCGAAGTCGATGCAGATGGCCTTGGCGTGACCGATGTGCAGGTAGCCGTTCGGCTCCGGTGGAAAGCGCGTCTGAATGATAGCGTCGCCGTACTTTTTGTTGCGCAGATCCTCGGCGATAATCTCGCGCAGGAAGTTGGAGGGGACGGCTTGCGGTTCGGAATTTTCTTGGGTCATGGCTCTCTTCATTATCCCACTGACAGGCGGCGCATTGGCCCTTGCAGTGTAGTGGACGCGCAGTTGGCGATCATGATCGCCCCAGTCCAGCACAGGAAATCGCCGGTCTGCGCGTCCGCTCAAAGATCCCGGCCGCTCAAAGATCCAGTTCAGCATCCGCGAAATCATGTGGATCCGGCAGCATACTCTGGTGCAAGATGCGCGAGACGAGGATGCCGTCCCCCTCCTGCCGGTAAAAGAGGACGTGCCGCTCTTTTTCAAAACGAAACAGGCCGGGGCGAATCCACGCGCAGCGCCGACCCAGCGAAGGGTTGCCGGCCAGCAGCTTCGCGCAACGCTCCAGGCTGTCCAGATAACGCTCCGCCTGAGCTGCGCCCCATTTTTGCAGCGTGTATGCGCCGATGCCCAGCAGGTCCGTTTTGGCGCTTCGGGAAAATCGTACCGTGGCCATGGCTAGCTGGGATTCGCCTGCAGATGGAGCGACTCACGCACCTGCTCAAAGACATCTCCCTCGGCAATGCCGCTCGCATCGCCCTCGTCGATGGCCGTACGCAGCGCCTCCAGCTTGGCTTCGAAGAGGCGTTCATCGCGCTCCAGCGTTCGCAACGCGGCGCGCACCACCTCGCTGGCGTTTTCAAAACGCCCGCTCTCCACCCGCGCCAGCACAAAGCTGTCGAGTTCCTGAGTCAGATTCACATTGCGAGTCGGCATGAGGCATCTCCTCGTTCCCCACAGGAGAACGAAACTGAGAGCAAGAGTAGCATGATTAGCAATCTTTGCCAAGCACCTGCGGTGCGGCCAGCCGCTCGCTCTTCGCTCGCAAGGGTTCGTGGTTTCCCATCTTTCGCAAAGAACGCGAAGGATCGGGCATCCGCAGAGTTCGCGTCCTACGACGACCATGGTTTCAAAGTGCGGCGGCGCGCTCTTGCGTCAGCAGACTGGCTTTCAAGCGGCTGCTTTGCTGGCGGGCATCGGCTGGGCCACCAAACGCACGCCGAGCGCCGCACAGACGCGGCTGATGGTATCAAAGCGCGGCGCGCTATCCGGGCGAAGGGCTTTGTAGAGAGCTTCGCGGGTAATTCCGGCGGCCTTGGCGATCTCCGTCATGCCGCGCGCGCGGGCAATGTCGCCCAGCGCCGAGGCCAACAGGGCTGCGTTATTCGCTTCCAGAATTCCGGTCAGATAGACGGCGATGCTCTCTTCGTCGTCAAGGTACTGCACGGGGTCGAATTCAGGCAGGTCGTCCAGGTGAATGGTTTTGCTCATTGCAACTCCCTTTCGCTTTTCAGTAACGCGGCCAAGGCCTTAGCCCGTTGGATATCTTTCTTCTGTGTACGTTTGGAACCGCCGGCAAGCAGCAAGATGATCTCGGCCCCGCACTGCGTGTAATAGAGACGTCAGCCAGCGCCGAAGTCAATGCGCAGCTCAATTACGCCATCGCCAATCGCCTTGAAGTCGCCCAGCAAGCCGAAGGAGAGGCGCTTGACACGTGCCACCACCGCGCCGCGCACCCTGCTATCTTTCAATCCATCAAGCCATGCCGCGAATTCGGGAAGCGGTTTGACGGAAAACATAGTCGGAGTGTAGTCGAACGATTACAGATTGTCAAGTAATAGCCAAGTGAGTGTATCGGGGCTGGCGAGGCGGGCGAGGCGGACATCGCGACTGACGACGGTCGAGGTTTCAAAGAGCCCTCACCCCAGTAGCTTCGCCGCGTCCTTCGCAAAATAAGTCACAATGAAATCCGCTCCGGCGCGGCGAATGCCAACCAGCGACTCCAGAATCGCGCGCTCGCGATCGAGCCAGCCGCGCTCGAATGCGGCCTGCAGCATCGAGTACTCGCCGGAGACCTGATAGGCCCCGATGGGCACATCCACGCGCTCGCGCGCCGCGCGGATGACGTCGAGGTAGGGCATGGCCGGCTTCATCAGGATCATGTCGGCGCCTTCCTCGATGTCGAGCGTGATCTCGCGCATGGCTTCGCGCAGATTGGCGCCGTCCATCTGATAGCTTTTGCGGTCGCCGAATTGCGGCGCGCTGGCGGCGGCCTCGCGGAAGGGTCCGTAAAAGGCCGAGGCGAATTTGCTGGCATAACTCAGGATGGGCATCTGCTGAAGGCCTTCGCGGTCGAGCAGGCGCCGGATGGCCCCGACGCGGCCGTCCATCATGTCGCTGGGTGCAACCACATCCGCACCGGCGCGCGCCAGGCTGACGGCGGCCTTGGCCAGCAGATCGAGCGTCGCGTCGTTCTCCACCTCAAAGCCGCCGCGCTTCTCGGCGACGAGGCCGCAGTGGCCGTGGCTGGTGTACTCGCAGAGGCAGACGTCGGCGATCAGAACCAGCGACTTGGACGCCGGCGACGCTTTGAGCGCGCGCAAACCCCGCTGCACAATGCCGTTGTCGTCGTAGGCGCCGGAGCCGCGCTCGTCCTTTTCTTCAGGCAGGCCAAAGAGCAGCAGGCCCCCGAGGCCCAGCCGTGCAGCCTCTTCGGCCTCGCGGACAGCCTCGTCTACGGAGAGGTTGAAGACGCCCGGCATCGACGCAACCGGACGGCGCACCCGCTCGCCGGGGCAGAGGAAGAGCGGATAGATCAGGTCGCCGGGCGCGACGGCCGTCTCGCGCACCAGCGCCCGCAGGGCTTCAGTCTGGCGCAGGCGGCGCATCCGGGTTTCAGGAAAACTCATGGAGTCGATTGTACTGCGCGGAAGCCGCGGATGGCCGGGCATTACCAGACCTTCTTCAGGCCTTCTCGGGCCTGGATTTGCGGAATCTTCGCCAGGAAAAGGAAAAGAATCGGCTGAAGCTGCCCTTTAGCACGGAAATACCCTCACGTTTCACCTCGCGCACACGATAAAGAGAGTGGGAGAAACTCTCAATGGCGATGCACGCCAAGGCAGCCAGTGTTGCCGAACCGGTTCGCAATAAGGCGGCGGAGTTGCGCTCCGTGGCGCGGCAGCCGATTCTGGACCTGCACAGCCGTGTGCATGGCTATGAGCTGCTCTTCTGGAACGGGCGCAGACCGATGGCCAGCTCCGACAGCGAGTTGGCAACGCGCACCATGCTCGACAATACCGTGATCTACGGCTTGGAGGAGCTCTCCCACGGGCTTCCCGCCTTTGTCAATTGCACGGCGGATTCGCTCACCGACGAGTGGGTGCAGGTCTTGCCGCCGCGCATGACGGTGCTCGAGCTGCCCTCCGATTCCGAGGCCACGCCCAAGTTGCTCTCCGCCTGCCGCAAGCTGAAGGCCAACGGCTTCCGCCTGGCGCTGGCCAACTTCGATGGCGAACTGGACTCGCGCTCTCTGGCCGCTCTGGCCGACTACGTCAAGGTGGATTTCGCCAAAGTCGACTCCCTGGCGCGCCGCAACCTGCTGCGCTGGCTGCAGGACTCCCCGGCCTGCGCCGTGGCCCAGAATGTCGAAACCCAGCAGCAATACGGCGAGGCCTGCAAGGAGGGCTTCGAGCTCTTTCAAGGCTATTATTTCTGCCGCCCCGAGCCTCTGAAAAGCCACAAGATTCCCGGCAACCGCCTGGTGCATCTGGAGATTCTGGAAGATCTGCAAAACGATCCCGTCGACCTGCAGCGGCTGAGCCAGTTGGTCAGTTGCGACGCCTCGCTGACCTACCGGCTGCTGCGCCTGGTCAACTCGCCCATCTGCGCCATGCGCCAGGAGGTGACCTCGATCCAGTCGGCGCTGATGCTGGTGGGCGAATCCACCTTCCGGCGCATCGCCATTCTGGCCATCGCCAGCGACTTCAACGCCGATCAGCCGACCGAGATTCTGCGCATGGCCTTCGAGCGCGGCCGCTTCTGCGAACTGGCGGCCAATCTCTGCGGACTGGTTCCCAGCGAACAATACTTGATCGGCATGGTCAGCCTCTTTCCCGCCATGCTGCGCATCCTGATGGAGGATCTGGTCCGCCTTCTGCCCTTGCGCGAAAAGGCGCGCGACGCTTTGCTGGGCCGGGAGACCCTGGAGAGCATCCTGCTGCATTGGATCGTCTGTCACGAGTACGGTGACTGGGAGGCCTGCGACACCATCTGCCGGGCCAACGGGCTGCCCATCGACCAGATCATGCACTGCCACGCCGAGGCCGTCGAATGGGCGAGCATGGCGCTGACGACTGCCTGAAAGCTCAGCGCGCGGTAATCCATCAACAGTCCTTTTGCCTATCCGAAATATGACACAGGTTATGTGCGCACATATGCTGTGTTCATGAATATCACCCTCTCCATCGACGAGCAGGTAGTCGAGCGCGCCCGGGAGAAGCTCCGCGCCGTCGGCAAGAGCGTCAACCAGGAGATTCGCGAGCATCTGGCTCACCTGGCCGGCGACGACGATGAACGGATGGAGCGCGATCTGGAGTTCCTCCGCAGCACAGCGGGGCTTGGCAACTCGAACGGTTGGAAGTACAACCGTGAGGACGCATACGAAGAACGACTGCGGTGGCCGCGGTCATGAATCCTGATGGCCCGAATACGAAGCTCTCCCGTCTGATCGAGTTGGCGGAAAAGGGCGAAGAGGTTGTCATCACCAGGTCTGGATGGCCGGTAGCACGATTCGAGCCCACTCCAGGATCTCCGCGTACTTTTCTAGACATGAATATCCTTCTCTACGGCGATGACCTTGCGCATGCCGCAAAACAACGGCGAGCGCTTGAGCTGATTCTGGCGCACATAGCTCAGCACACAGGCTGGTTTCTTTGCAGGTGTTGCAGGAATATTTCGTGAATGCCACGGGCAAGCTCGGCATCGATCCTGGATTAGCTCGGCAGAAGGTTGATACCTATTCGCATTTCAATGTAGTGGAACCAGTCACCGCGGATATTCTTGCGGCAATCGACTTCCATCGATTGCACAGGTTTTCCTATTGGGATGCGCTCATACTTCACTGTGCCAAAAAATCCGGCTGCCGCATTCTGCTCTCTGAAGATATGCAGCACGGGCGCGTTGTCGACGGCGTCGAGATCGTCAATCCATTCTTGTAGAGCGTCAGGCGCAACCCACACCCGCCGCGTTAAAATAGGAACAGTCATGGCCCTGCATTTCCCCATCCCGGCCCTCCTCTAGCGGCGCTTGCCGCCTGCGCTTGTTCCTCGCCCTTTGTCTCATCCAACTCCACAGCAGCAGCAACGCGCCCCGGCACAGGCGAAGTCTTTGAATGCGTGCCGCAAAGGTTCCGTCATGATCGATCGTTTGCAACAGATGGAAGAGCGCTACGAAGAGCTTTCCACCCAGCTCTCGCAGCCGGAGATCGTCAACGACCGCGAGAAGTATCAGAAGGCCGGCAAGGCGCTCAGCGACCTGGAAGCGCCGGTGATGAAGTTTCGCGAGCTGAAGATTGTGCGCCACGGATTGGCCGAAGCCCGCGCCCTGCTGACCGACCCCGATATGCGCGCGATGGCCGAGGAGGAGATCGCCCAGCTCGGCCCGCGCGAGCCCGCTCTGGAAGAAGAGCTGAAGATCATGCTGCTGCCCAAGGACCCCAACGACGAGAAGAACGTCGTCCTCGAGATCCGCGCCGGAACCGGCGGCGACGAGGCATCGCTGTTTGCCGCCGAGGTCTTCCGCATGTATCAGCGCTTTGCCGAGCAGCATCGCTGGAAGATCGAGGTGCTCTCCGTCTCCGAGTCCGGCGTCGGCGGCACCAAGGAGGTGATCGCCATCATCGAGGGCGAGCGCGTCTACTCGCAGCTGAAGTGGGAGAGCGGCGTGCATCGCGTGCAGCGCGTCCCGGCCACTGAAACCCAGGGCCGCGTCCACACCTCCGCCATCACCGTCGCCGTCCTGCCCGAGGCCGAGGATGTCGATGTCAAGATCGAGGCCAAGGACATTCGCATTGACACCTTCTGCTCCTCCGGTCCCGGCGGCCAGTCGGTCAATACGACTTACTCCGCCGTGCGCATCACGCACATTCCCACCGGCACCGTCGTCAGTTGCCAGGATGAAAAATCGCAGATCAAAAATCGCGAGAAGGGAATGCGCGTGCTGCGTTCGCGGCTCTATGAAATCGAAATGGACAAGCAGAATGCGGAGCTGGCCAAGGAGCGCAAATCGCAGGTGGGCTCGGGCGACCGCAGCGAGAAGATTCGCACCTACAACTTCCCGCAGAACCGACTCACCGACCATCGCATCGGCCTCACTCTTCATCAACTCGACCTGGTCATGGAGGGCCGCCTGCAACCCATCGTCGATGCGCTTATCACCCACTACCAGGCCGAGCAACTGAAGGCCGACAGCCAATCCTGAGAGCTTTCATGCACTCATTGCGGCATCATCTCGACCAAGCAACCCTCGCGTTGAGTGCGGCTCCGCACTCGGAGCGTGCCCGCGCCGATGCAGAACTGCTACTGCTTCACCTGCTCTGCAAAAATCGCGCGTGGCTGATGGCGCATCGCGACGATGAACTCGCCGAGGACAAGGCGGCTCAATACATTGAGCGAATCGAACGCCGCTGCGCCGGTGAGCCCATCCAGTACATTCACGGCGAGACGGAGTTCTACGGCCTGCCCATTCGCGTCACGCCCAATGTGCTCATTCCGCGTCCCGAGACCGAGCATCTGGTCGAAAAGGCTATCGAGCTAGCCACTCACTTCGCTGCTCCGCGCGTTGTCGATGTCGGCACTGGCTCCGGCTGCATTGCCATCGCAATTGCAAGGAATTTACAACGGCCTGCTGAGCATTCGGTGAAGGGTACGGGCTTTAGCCCGTACAAAATCCCCGCCGAAAAAACCGGGGCTTTAGCCCCTGAGGAAGATCCTTCAGTTTCTTTCTCTCCTCCTCCGATAGTTACTATGATCACCGCCGTCGATCTCTCCGGCGCGGCGCTCGCTGTCGCCGAGGAAAACGCCAAGCGCAACAGTGTCTTCCTTCGCTTTCTCGAAGGCGATCTGCTCTCGCCCGTCGCCGGCGAGCGCTTCGAAATTATCGTCTCCAATCCGCCCTACGTGCCCACCGCCGACCGCGCCACGCTCTCCGTCGAGGTGCGCGATCACGAGCCGGCGCTCGCGCTCTTTGCCGGTGACGACGGCCTCGACCTCTATGGCCGCCTGATCCCCGCCGCCTTCGATGCGCTGGTTTCCGGCGGCTATCTCCTTCTGGAAATCGGCTTCGGACAAACGCCTGCAATCGGCGAACTGCTCGCCCGCTGCGGCTTTGCGCAGATCGAATTCACGCCCGATCTGCAAGGCATTCCCCGCGTCGCCTGCGCCCGGCGGCCCTGACAATCAATTCCTTCACCTGCGTAATGTAAAATTCATTCCGGAAAGGATACCTCCCATGCCCGCATCCCTTGGTTATGCCGCCTTCAGCGCCCAATCGCCGCTCGCGCCTTACAGCTTCACTCGCCGCGAGCCCGGCCCCACCGAGATCGCCGTCGAAATCCTCTACTGCGGCGTCTGCCACTCCGATCTGCACATGGCGCGCAGCGAGTGGGGGCAGTCAACGTATCCGCTGGTTCCCGGCCATGAGATCGTCGGTCGCGTCACGGCCGCGGGCGCCAAGGTGACCAAATTCAAGACGGGCCAGATCGCGGCCATCGGCGTTATCGTCGACTCCTGCCGCCAGTGCGCCCCCTGCAAGCGCGGCGATGAGAACTACTGCGACCAGGGCCCCACGCTCACCTACGCTGCAACCGATCGCGTCGACGGCTCGACCACCATGGGCGGCTATGCCACGAATTATGTCGTCGACGAGCGCTTCGCGCACCTGGTGCCCGCCAATCTCAACCTGGCCGCCGTCGGTCCGCTGCTCTGCGCCGGCATCACCACCTACTCGCCGCTGGTCCGCTGGAAGACGGGCCCCGGCAAGAAGGTGGGCATCGTCGGCCTCGGCGGACTCGGCCACATGGCGCTCAAATTCGCGCACGCCCTGGGCGCGCACACGGTGCAGTTCACCACCAATCTGCGCAAGCGGGAAGACGCCCTGCGCCTGGGCGCCGATGAGGTTGTGCTGTCAACGGATGAGGCCGCGATGAAGGCTCACACCAACAGCTTCGACTTCATCATCGATTGCGCCGCAGCGCCGCACGCCGTCGATCCTTACACCGCACTGCTCCGGCTCGATTCGACCATGTGCCTGGTCGGCCTGCCGGAAAAGCCTCCTGCGGTCAGCATCTTCAACCTCATCGGGCGGCGTCTTTCAGTGGCTGGCTCGATGATCGGCGGCATGCCGGAGACGCAAGCGATGCTCGATTACTGCGGCGAGAAGAACATCGTCTCCGAGGTCGAGGTGATTCCCATCCAGAAGATCAACGAAGCCTACGAGCGCATGCTTCGCCAGGATGTGAAGTACCGCTTCGTGATCGATATGAGCTCGCTGAAGTAACGGCCATGGCTCTCCTACCCTCGCCGCGTTTTTCGGCGAGGGTGGGATCTCACACAATTGCCGAAGACCATCTCTGCGGCATAGAATCTCCTCTGAAATCTTTATTCCGAGGATTGATTCATGCGCGCCTTCGCTTCGCTCTCTCTCGCCGTTCTCGCCCTGGCCTCATTCACAGCTTCCTCTCAAGTGCCCGCCAAAACGCCGGCCGCATTGCAGGTGGCCCCGACGAAGGTGGCCCTGACGCCGCCGATGGGGTGGAACAGTTGGAATTACTTCTTCGATAAGGTCACCGACAAAGACATTCGCGACTCGGCTGATCAGATCGTCGCGAGCGGCATGAAGGATGCCGGATACATTTACGTCAACATCGACGACACCTGGGAGGGCGAGCGCGACGCAAGCGGCGTGCTGCACACCAATGCCAAGTTTCCCGACATGAAGGCGCTGGCCGATTACGTTCACTCCAAGGGCCTCAAGATCGGCATCTACTCCTCGCCTGGACCCAAGACCTGCGCCGGTTACGAGGGCTCGCTGGGCCACGAGCAGCAGGACGCCGCGCTCTACGCCTCTTGGGGCATCGATTATCTGAAGTACGATCTGTGCAGCTTCATCCCCGCCGTGATGCAGAAGCAGGCGCCCAGCGACAAGCCCGCGCAGATGCGCCTCATGATCGCCGCCTACGACAAGATGAACCGAGCGCTCAAGGCCACCGGCCGGCCGATCGTCTACTCCTTCTGCCAGTACGGCTGGGACGCGGTCTGGGAGTGGGCACCGGCGACGGGCGGTAACCTCTGGCGCACGACCGGCGACATTCAGCCCGACTGGGATCGCATTTACGCGATCCTCTCGCAGCAGGAGGGCCTGGAAAAGTACTCCGGTCCCGGCCAATGGAACGATCCCGATATGCTCGAGGTGGGCAATGGCAAGCTGTCGCTGGCCGAGAACCGCACGCACTTCTCGCTGTGGGCAATGCTGGCCGCACCTCTTTTGGCGGGCAACGACCTGCCGCACATGAAGCTGGAGATCCACGCGATTCTGACCAACAAGGACGTGATCGCCATCGATCAGGACCGGCTCGGACGCCAGGGCGCGCGCATTTACTCCGACGGCGAGGTGGACGTCTGGGCGCGGCATCTCGCCGGAGGCGCTGTGGCCATCGCCGTGGTCAACGCCGGCAGCGACCGCTACCCCACCCATCCCTTCCACCTGAATCTGCGCAAGCTCGGCCTGGCCGCGACAGAGACCGGAAAGGACCTGTGGACGGGCAAGACCATCGAGCTGACCCAGAATATGCCGCTCGATCTGGCCAGCCACGACGTGCTGCTGGTGCGCATCGACTCGCCTCATGCGCTTGCGGGCAAGTAGCTCGCGCGCATTTTGCCGGGCGAGGGCAATCATTATTCGCTTGCAATGAAGAATATTTTTATTTTGGATGTATCCAATCCAAATGAAAAGATAGTATCCTTGTTCTCAGCACAAACGATTCAGCTTCTCGCCGGCAGTTCCGCTTCCCTGGTGACCCGAACTGCGGCGCGGCTGGTGGCATTCCAATTACCCCTTGGATTGCGGTGACGATGCTCTCACCCCTTCTCAGGCCCGGGCCTTGGCCGGAACGCAACCCCCCTCATGCGCCCCGGCACGCTCTCTCGCAATGTACGTGCGGAGGTTGAATCCGAATCGGAATCGGGCGCGCCGCCCGCTCTTCCGCGATGGATACGATACGCCGCTTCCCCTGACTGCAATACACAACCTGTTCGGAGGTACTCATGATCTCTCTCAAGCGACCGGGAGTTCTCTTCTGTTTGCTCTCTGTGGGAACGGCGGCAATGGCCGCGCCCGTCTCCAGCAACGTCTCCGCCTGCGTCAATTCCTCCACCGGCGCGGTGCGCATTGTCTCCTCAACCGCCCTATGCGTTGCCGGTGAAATCGGCATGAGCTGGGCAGTGGTTGGCTCGACCGGCCCCGCCGGTCCCCAGGGCCCTGCCGGAGCTAACGGCGCGCAAGGACCAGCAGGACCTCAAGGCCCCGCCGGCCCGCAAGGCGCAACTGGAGCCACGGGCGCAACGGGCGCCGCCGGAGCAACAGGCGCGCAAGGCCCCATTGGCCTGACCGGCGCGACAGGAGCACCCGGCGCACAAGGCCCAATCGGCCTCCCCGGCGCGACAGGAGCACAGGGTCCGCAGGGCCCCATTGGTCCGCAGGGTCCGCAAGGCCCGATTGGCCCCACTGGCGCAACGGGAGCCACTGGATTGACGGGCGCGACCGGCGCCACGGGTGTACAAGGCCCCACAGGTCCTCAAGGACCGCAGGGCCCCGCAGGCACCGACGCAACCATTCCAGCGGCTCTGACCAACCTCAACACGCTCTACACCGAACCATGGTCCGGATTCAACGTCGGCACCGATCCATTTATTGGCGGCAATGGCACGGGCGGATGTACGCTCGGCGATATGCTTCTCTCCACCAACCAATACGGTTCGGGCTCGTACCTGCCCGCGGATGGCAGGGTGCTGTCTATCAACCAGTACGCTGCCGACTTCTCCATCCTTGGCACGCGTTTTGGCGGAAACGGCTCATCCAACTTCGCCCTGCCCGACCTGCGCAACTTTGCGCCGCCGGGGTTGTATTGGTCGATCTGCATGGAAGGTGTCTTCCCCTCTCGCAACTAGAGCTTCACGGCAAGGCCAAGCCAGCTCGGGGTTCGCGCTCAGCGCGGACCCCGATGTTTTTCGCGGCTCAGTTACAATAGAAGAAGGGCAACCCTGAAAAATCTTCCGCGCTTGCCGCGCTGCCCATTGCAAGGAGTGAATAACTAGATGTCGATTCCCGCCACACAAATGCGTCCCGGCATGATCATCAAGCACAAGGACCAGCTGCACCTCGTCTTCAAAGTAGAGCACCGCACCCCCGGCAACCTGCGCGCCTTCATTCAGGCCAAGCTGCGCAACCTCCGCACCGGCGCCATGTTCGAGGAGCGCTTCCGCTCCGCCGACGCCATCGAAAAGGTTGTCGTCGACGAGATCTCCATGGAGTTCCTCTACAACGACGGCGACGACTACTACTTCATGAATCCGGTCGACTACGAGCAGACCGTCCTTAAAGGCTCGACGCTGGGCGATGCCGTCGAGTACCTCACGCCCAACCTGACGATCAAAGTCAGCTACCACGACGGCACGGCGGTGGGCATCGATCTGCCCGCGTCGGTTGAACTCACGGTTGTCGAGACCGAGCCGGGCCTGAAGTCGGCCACCGCCAGTAGTGTCACCAAACCGGCCAAGACCGAGACCGGCCTCGTCGTCCAGGTTCCCTCCTTCATCAACGAAGGCGAGAAGATCCGCGTGGACACCAGCGAGGGCGCTTACCTGAGCCGCGCGTAAGAGAAGCAATCTGCAAAAAGAGCCGAGGCCTCAGCCCCGGCTCTTTTTGTCTCCGTCGCCAGATCAGCGCCCGACCACCTCGACAATCGCACTGTCAGCGCCGCTCCACGCCGCCGCTCCCTTGTGTGTCAGCTTCTTGTGCGCATCGTCCCAATGCAACTCAGTCACCGTGCCCGCGCCCGATTCGTAGGCATAACTTGTTCCGTCATCCGAGAAGAGCGTGAAGCGCGCATCCGCGCCCGGATAGACGCGAATCTTTTCGACCGCCTGCTTCTCGTGCGTGCTCTCCACCGTCGCACCCAGCGGCACGATCGATCCCGCGCGCACAAAGATCGGCAGCGTCTCAATCGGTGCCGCGACGGTAATCGTCTGTCCGCCCTTCAGCCGTTCGTTGGTCCAGTAGTTGTACCAGTCGGCCCCCGCCGGCAGATAGACCTGTCGGCTCGTCGCCCCCTGCTCCGTCACCGGAGCCACCAGCAGCGCCGGCCCGAACATATACTCGTCGCCAATCTCGGCAACCTTCGGATCGTTGGGGAAGTCCAGCGGCAGCGCGCGCATGAAGGGCGCGCCCGTCTTCCAGGTCGAGTATCCGAGCGAATAAATATACGGCATCAACGTATAGCGCAGCTTCAGATACTTTTCCAGAATCGGCTCGGCCTCTTTGCCATACGACCAGACCTCGTTCGCATTGCGGCTGCCGTGCGTGCGGAAGATCGGCAGAAAGGCCGCATACTCAAACCAGCGCGTGTACAGCTCCGGATAATCGTCGTAGCCGCCCACATTGGCGCGCGCGTCCGCCGGGTTTAGCAGCGGCTTGTGCGCCGGATGATGCTCCGGCGGCAGATACTGCCAGCCGCCGGTATCGTTCGACCAATAGGCCATCCCCGAGGCCGTCACATCGAGGCCCGTAGGAAGCTGCCGTTTGAATGCATCCCATGTGGCGGAGATATCCGACGACCAGAGAATCGTTCCGTTGCTTTGCTCGCCCAGGTAGCCGTCGCGGCTCAGGATCGCCGCCCGCTTGCCCGGCTCGTCCCTGCGATAGCCGTCAAAGAGCGCCTTGGTATGAAAGTACGGATAGACGTTGAAGTACTCCGTCCCAGGTCCAATCTTGAAGTAGGCCCCATTCGGCGGCAGGTCCGGCTCCGTCTCGTCGGCCCACAGCGCGTCAAAGCCCTGGCTGACAATGTTGTCGCGAATCGTCTTCCAATACCAATCCGCCGCCTCCGGGTTGGTCGTGTCGATATCCGATCCGGCGCGGTCATACGGCAGCCCATCGATCGGTTTGCCGTTGGCGGTTGAGATCAGCCAGCCCTTCTTCAACAGATCGTCATAGTAGCGGTCGGCGGCCAGAAAGCGCGGCCAGACGCTAATCATCGTATCGAAGCCCATCGCGTGCAGCTTCTTGTTCATCGCCGCCGGATCGGGCCAGAACTTCTGGTCGAAGTCGAACTGCCCCATCTTCGTGTAATAGAACCAATCCACCACCAGCACATCGGCAGGCAGATGGCGGTCGCGATACTCTTGCGCCACATCCAATAATTCTTTCTGGCTCGCGTAGCGCTGCTTGCACTGGATATAGCCATAGGCCGATTTCGGCAGCATGTGCGTCGGTCCGGTCAGCAACTTGTAGCCGGCAAAGATCTCATCCGCCGTAGCCCCGGCAATCACAAAGAACGAAACTCGGTCGCCCACCTGCGAGGTCCACTTCGTCTGTTCGTTGAAGCCCGGTTCGATTGTGGTCTTCGACGGGTTATCCCACAGCAGCCCGTAACCTTTGTTGGTCAGCAGAAACGGCACGCAGAAGCTCTGCCCCGCCGGCGCGTTGTAATCGGCCCAGCAGTGCACCACATGGCCGCGATGATCGAGGAAGCCCTCCTGGTTTTGTCCCAGCCCATAGTAGTGCTCATCGTCGGGCGACACAAAGTCCGCGCCCACGGTATAGAACGCATCGTCCGTCGCGCGCCGGTCGGCCAGCACAGCCGCCGTTCCGTCCTTCTGATTCGGAACCACCTCGGTCCAGCCGCTCATCTCCAGCAGTTTTTTTCCGCCGGGAGTGGTGATGGTGATATGCGCCGCCGGAGTCGACGAGGGGAAGAAGCTCGTGCTGTCGTCCCATGGTTTTTCCTCCCGGCTCACGGTGGCGATGATCCGGGCCGAGCTGTAGACGTCGTCGCCTCGCTTGTTCTGGCTCGCGCTCCATCCGGCGGCAGCGGGCGAGGCCGTCACGCCATAGCCCGGCCCAGCCAGCGCCCGCTCGCGCTTCAGGCTCAGCGTGACGCGCAGGATATTGGGTGCATACGGCTCCAGAACAACGCTGCCCGAGCCGCGCGTCAATTCAACCCGGCCCTCCTGCGCAAAGAGCGTTCCGCATAACAAGAGAAGAATGGCCGCGCAAAGGCGCCTGCGGCCTCGGCAAAGGAATGAGATCGTCATCGAAGTCCTCGTGCGACAGAGACTCAGGCCGACGCCCGCGCCTATCCGTGCATCTTCCATGCTACTCCGGCAGGATTGGGGCGGAGAGGAAAAAACTCAGGGCTGGCGGGTGCTCAATGATCGACCCTGAAGAATGATGCTGAACCATAAGTAGCTTTGCCCCGTATATCGCGTCTTCCGCTGTTTGAACGGGATGAGCGCGCCGGGTGTGTCCCCCTATTTCCGATGCGGAGCAGCGCGGGCTTTTCGCTGGCTCACAGACCACGATGGGTGCCCCAGGTGCCTCGCTGTTGGGCACCTGGGATGGCGCAGACCTCAACCAGACTTTTCCCGATAACGCAGATATTCCGGCAATTGGTTGCCCCGCCGCAAGCAAGAAGCCATCCTCACGACCCTTGACCACTTCCTCAAGAGCGCCGTCGGATAGCTGCCGGAGCCGTGGCCCTGGTCATGTGGAACATGAAAAGAAGACATTCTTTTCATAGCTGAAAAGCACCCGTAGCGGAGGCGTCAGTCAAGGCCGCGCTTTTGGGCGCGCCGCGTAGCGGGCGGAGCGAAGCGGAGAGCCTTTACGGACGCCGGAGCGGAGGGTACGGCCACCGCAGTGGCCGGGAACACCGATGCCGAGGACCGCGCCTTCATTGATTCCAAATGGAATCACAGGGATTCCATTTGGAATCGTGATCGCTCCAAGTCGCCTAGTTTGTGTGCGATGCCATTTGGAATCACAAACGCACTTTGTACGACCCTCCGAGGGATGGAGTGTCATAAATAGCCCGGTGCGAAGCACCATCACCGATTCGGCGAATCATTGCATCTGCAAACACGCGCCGATTAGCGATTGATTGCGATGGCTGTTGCGCTTTGATTGACGCGGCGATGGGCGGCGGAGGTGGCGTGTCCCCCCCTAATTCCGATGCGGAGCAGCGCGGGATTTTGCTGGTCGTGCTGAGGCGTTGGACGGAGGCCACTGACGCAAGCAAGCCGCCCCGGAGGACGGCTTGCGGTTGGCTGCACAACACCGGCTCACTGCGGCTTCGGCGGATCGGCGTGGCCTGCCTCATGGTTCAAGGTAGCGCCACTCGGAGGGTCAGAGGGCATGTCATGGGTTCCGGGCCAACGCAGGGCGTCCACCTCGACCTCCGTGGGCAACTGAAGGATGACTCGCGGGTTATTCAACTGCGGATTCAGATCGTCCACCAACTTGTAGACGTAGGTCACGGTGAAGGTAGTCGGCTCATGGGTCGTGAACTGCCAGCTCATCGCGTTTTTTTCCGCCGCATCCCTCAAGGGTTTTGGCCCCTCGTTAGCGTGCGCGGTCACGACTAGATGACCGTCTGTCGTGACGATCACATGCACAACGCCTGAGACATTTGCAACGCGAGCGAGCGGAGGGTACAGCGGCACTTCTGCGTGGGAGACCATCGGAAGAGCAAGCCCCTGCTGAGCGGCCATAACTAGTGAACCTCCCAGGAGAACGGTAGACACAACACAACAGGCAATCAGGTTGCTTCTCATGTACGCCTCATTTGCTCCACGGATCGTGTGGTGTCGTTTCTGGATGATCCGGCTGTCCGTTACTGCCCCGGAAGCCCGATACGTAGCGCGTTATGTTCTTGTCAACGGCACCCCAACTTCCGTTCCAAATTGGAAATGATCCTCTGCCGTTTTGTCCCTTGAAGCTAAGGTCAGACTGCCCAAGTGCGGCGGCGGCATAAGCTGAGGTTCGGTAGCCTCGATACTCCATCGAAAACGGACTCAGAGTCGTGGCGGGATTATTGAACCGAGGATCGCTCAAGTCCGAAACGTGAGTTCCTTCATGAGCTGCATTGATCGCCTGGTTGACCATTCCTGAATTCTTGCTTGGATCGAACGTGATTGTGAAGTTTAGGTTCCCAGCACTGTCTGATCCTGGAAGCGTTTGTGCAGCGCTTCCGTCTCCAGTCGCGCCGAACTTAACATTCACGTTATTACCATCGTTTTCGGTCCCAAGCGCTTTCAGGGATGCTTGCAACGCCGTCTTTTGATCGCCGTCCTTTAATCCGTCTACCGCTTTTGTTAGCGCAGTCACCCCGTTTTTGAGATTCTTTGAAGATGCATTGAAATCCGCGTTGCACTGCTTGTTATCGCTCGCACAAGTGTTGTCCAGATTGTAGAGGCCAGTCGGGTCAGTTATGATGAGCGGATTATTCAGCGCGTATGTATACCGATTCCAAGTTTGAGGGTCGTCGGGGCGGCCACTATTCAGCATTGGGTCAGGCGACATAAACCGGCCCATTGAACTTGCATAGTACCTGGCTCCGAAGTAGTCATTGCCGGATTCGGCGTCGCGTTCTTTGCCGGTGAAGTGATGTTCGGTGGCGTCTTCCGCGAAGCAATTGTTAGCTGAGGTGCAAGCTGTATTGGGGATTGGCGTCAGAGCATCACCGTAGGGCAGTGACGCATACCACTCTTCGACAAATCCTTTGGTGTTAGCCTGCACGCGCTTGGTGCCGAGCGGGTCGGCTAACTCGTAATGCAGGCCGAGCTTGTCATAAGTCGCGGTAAGTCGCGCGGCGCTGAAGACATTGGAGTGCTGCCAGACGCCCGCGCCATTGATCTCCGTAACTTGATCGCCGCCCTGGTCCACCAGATACCTCGCACTCAGAGTGTAACCCGCGCCGAGCGGCGGCGCGCAGAGGCTCGTCGCAGTGGCCGGAGCGGCGGGGATGGTCGTCTTGGCGATGCGCGCGCCCTCGGCGTCGTAAAGGTACGAGTTGAGGCCGTCGTAGGTGACGTCGCCGGAGGCATCCCGCCCCAGCGACGAAGACCTGTCGCTGGGGACCCCGACGTAGGCGGACGAGGCGGTTGCGCCGGGAGCCGGAGGTTGAAGCGTGTCGTAACTTGAGCTACCGGATTTCATTACGGAAACAGTATAGCCGGTACAAACGGAAGCTGGTTGAGGTTCGTGGTTCCCAGCTCTCAAAATCGAGACCTGGGGCACCCACTCATTTTGAGTTGGTCAGAGATGGGCAACCCGCCCCACTGTTACTCGTAAAGAATTGTTGGAAATGCCTGAACCCCGGGGCTAAAGCCCCGATCCTTTTGGAGGCCGCGTTCGGCACGGCTGAAGCCGTGCCCTTTTAAAACTCCGTCGATACGAAAGAACAACGTGTTGAAAGATCACAGGCACCACCCGGCTTTTTCGTTGATCATCATCGGATTCATCTTGCCTTTGCCGTCAGAACCCAGAACGGGAAATATCCAGAGGCGGAAAATGAGATGGCGCAATGCCATGTTCATCCCACAATTGCCACCGGATGCGAAGCCGCGCAAACTTACACTGAAGCCATGAACCGCTCTCTCCAACTGGTTCCGAGGCGGCAAGGCCAGAATGCTGCGCCGCCGGTGGACTTGAACGGCCTCTGCGGCAAGGCTCTGGAGCATCATCAGCGCGGAGAGCTGGCCGAGGCGGAGCGGATCTACCGGCAGGTTCTCGACCTCGATCCGCGACACGCCGACAGCCTGCATCTGCTGGGCGTGCTGGCCCATCAGGTGGGGCGCAACGATCTAGCCGTCGAACTGATCCGCAAGGCGATTGCGCGCGACAAAAAGCCGGCGGCCTTCCACACCAATCTGGGCACGGCGCTGCAGACGCTGGGGCGGCTGGAGGAGGCGGCGGCCAGCTATGAGCGCGCGCTCGTTCTCAAGCCGGATATGGCCGAGGCCGTAATGAATCTGGGCTCCGTGATGCAGGCGCTGGGCAAGCCCGAAGAGGCCGAGGCGCGCTTTCGCCAGGCGCTCAGGATACAGCCGAATCTGGCCGAGGCGCACGTCAATCTGGGCAACATCTTGCAGGCGCAGGGCAAGCTGGAGGAGGCCGTGGCCCGGCAGGAGCGGGCTGTCGCGCTGAGGCCGGAGTTTGCCGAGGCCCACTTCAACCACGCCAACGCGCTGCAGGCGCTGGGCAGGCTCGACGAGGCGGTGACGAGCTACCGGCAGACGGTGGCCCTGAAGCCGGGCGTAGCCGAGTTCCACGGCAATATGGGAAACGCGCTGCTGGCGCTGGGCAGGCTGGAGGAGGCCGAGGCCTGCTATCGGCAGGCGCTCGCGCTCCAGCCGGATTACTCCGAGGCCTTCTACAATCTGGGCAATCTGCGCCAGGCGCAGGAGAAGCTGGAGGAGGCAGCCAACTGCTACCGGCGGGCGATCGAGCTGAAGCCGCAACTGGCCGAGGCGCATTACAACCTGGGCAATACGCTGCACTCTCTGGAGAGGCTGGAGGAGGCCGCGGCCAGCTTTGAGCGGGCGCTCGCGCTACGGCCCGATTACGCCGGGGCGCACTACAACCGGGGCTGCGTGCTGGAGGATCTGGGCCGCCTGCAGGAGGCGCTGGCGGCGATGGAGCAAGCGCTCGCGATCAAGCCCGAGTATCCGCAGGCGCGCTTTGGCCATGCGCTGGCCGTACTGCGCGGCGGAGATTTTGCGCGCGGCTGGGAGTGCTACGAGAGCCGCTGGCAATCGCCCGACCACGACACGCCGCGGCGCGCCTATCCTCAACCCGCGTGGCGCGGCGAGAGGCTGGAGGCGGGCCGGCTGCTCTTGTGGGGCGAACAGGGCATCGGCGACGAGATCCAATTTGCAGGGCTGATTCCCGACGCCGTCCGCACCGGCAACCGCATCGTGCTCGATTGCGAGCCAAGGCTCAAGCCGCTCTTTGCGCGCTCGTTTCCGGAGGTCGAAGTGGTGACCGGCTGCGCTCGGGAGCAGGCACAGCCAGCGGAGATTGCCGCGCAACTGCCGACCGGCTCGCTGCCTGTCATCTTTCGCACGACGGAGGCGGCATTTGCCGCGACCGCATCGCCTTATCTGAAGGCCGATGCCGAGACGCGCGCAGGCTTCCGCTCCAGCTACAGCGACGGGCGCAGGCTGGTCGGGCTGGCCTGGCACACGATGAACAAGAAGACGGGGCACAAGCGTTCGATCGCGCTCGATGCGCTTGGACCGCTCTTTGCGCTGGACGGAAATCGCTGGATCAGCCTGCAATATGGCGGCTTTGACGCGCTGCAGGCGGAGGCGGAGGCAGCCCATGCGCCGCTGCTTATCGACCGCACGGTGGATCAGTTTGTCGATCTGGATCGCTTTGCGGCGCAGATTGCAGCGCTGGATCTGGTGATCACGATCGACAACTCGACGGCGCACCTGGGTGCCGCACTGGGAGTGCCGGTCTGGCTGCTCATACCCTTTGCCGCCGACTGGCGCTGGATGGAGCGGCGCGGCGAGAGTCCCTGGTATCCGACGATGCGGCTCTACCGGCAGCCGAAGCGGGGCGATTGGCGCTCGGTGCTGGAGGCCGTCGGGCGCGATCTGGAGGGTGCGAAGAACTGAAGCGGCAACGCTTATGCAGGGAGATTTGCTTTGAATAACATCTTCTTCAGCCGCAGCGAAACCTGCACCAGCAGGATCAGCACCGGGACCTCGACCAGCGGACCGATGACCGCGGCAAAGGCCGCACCGGAGTTGAGGCCGAAGACGGCGACCGCAACGGCGATGGCCAGCTCGAAGTTGTTGCTGGCCGCGGTGAACGAAAGCGTGGCCGTCCGCGAGTAATCGGCGCCTGCCCGGCGGCCCATCCAGAAGCTGACAAAGAACATGACAACAAAATAGATCACGAGCGGCAGGGCGATCCGGAGCACATCGAGCGGAAGCTGGACAATTAAATTGCCCTTGAGGCTGAACATGACCAGGATGGTGAACAGCAGCGCCGCCAGAGTCAGCGGACTGATGGTGGGCAGAAAGCGCGACTGATACCAGAGGCGGCCTTTGGCGCGCACCAGAATGAAGCGCGTCAGCATTCCGGCGAGAAACGGAATGCCGAGATAGATGAAGACGCTTGCGACGATCTGGCTCATGCGAATATCGACGACCACGCTTTTCAGGCCGACCAGCGGCGGCAGAACGGCGAGAAAGAACCAGGCATAAACGCTGTAAAAGAGCACCTGGAAGACGCTGTTGAAGGCGACAAGGCCGGCGGCATAATCGGCGTCGCCGCGCGCCAGCTCATTCCACACAATCACCATGGCGATGCAGCGGGCGAGACCGATGAGAATCAGCCCTGTGCGGTACTCCGGATAGCCGCGCAGAAAGATCACGGCCAGGGCAAACATCAGCATGGGACCGATGACCCAGTTTTGCAGCAGCGAGAGGCCCAGCACCTTGCGATTGCGAAAGACCTCGCCCAGGCGCTCATACTGCACCTTGGCCAGCGGCGGATACATCATCAGGATCAGGCCCACGGCGATGGGAATGTTGGTGGCGCCCGCCTGAAAGCGTTGCAGGAATGCGGGAAATACGGGCACAAAGCGACCCAGCGCAACTCCGGCCGCCATGGCCAAGAAGATCCAGAGCGTCAGAAATCGGTCGATCATGGATAGTTTGCCGCTGCCCGGCACTGGGCAACATAACTCCGAGCTCGTCTGCATTCCATCTCTCCTTCGCACTGTTACAGCGGTTGCTTGCCGATTGCACGCATCCGGCTCTCGATCGCCATTCGGTCCAGCGTCTCCAGCGGCAGGCTCAGGAAGAGTTGCACGCGGGTGCGAATCTGACGCAAAGTGTTTGCGAAGGCAGCGCGCTTCTCCTCGTCCGAGCCAGCGAGGGCCGCCGGATCGGGAAAGCCCCAGTGCGCCGTGACCGGATGTCCCGGCCAGATCGGACAGACTTCGCCCGCGGCGTTGTCGCAGACGGTGACGACAAAGTCCATCTCCGGCGCACCGGGCTGCGCGAACTCATCCCAGCTTTTGCTGCGCAGGGCATCGACCGGATAACCGAGCGCCCGCACCTGCTCGATGGCGAAGGGATTGACAACGCCGCTGGGATGGCTGCCCGCGCTGTAGGCATGGAAGCGGCCCGCTCCCATTGTGTTGAAGAGCGCCTCGCCCATGATGCTGCGCGCCGAGTTGCCGGTGCAGAGGACGAGGATGTTATAGGACTTTGGCATAAGTAATCTCCGTAATGAATGCCGTAGGGTTCGTGATCTCCCACCCATTCGCATAGAACGCGAAAGGATGGGGCACCCAAATTTCAGCAGCAGTGAATATGTCTCAGTTGCAGCAGCCGGGACCGACGCAGCCGCAGTCCGGTTTTGTCGCACGGATAAAGGCGCTCATGAACTTGCCCTCGATCAAAGGCGCAACCGCATCGACGTCGATGCCGGCCTCGATGAGAAAGTGCCGCGCATCCTCAATGGAATAGATGCGCGTCGGCTCGATCGAAAGCGCGGAAAACCCCGCGCGGATCAACTTGGCGGCGTACTCGCCTTCTTCCAGCGCCCCGGCGATGCAGCCGACCCAAAGCTCCATGCTCCGGCGCACCCGCTCATCCACCTCACCGCGCACCACGACATCGGAGACGGCAAAGCGACCGCCCGGCTTGAGCACGCGGAAGGCCTCGCGCAGCACACGGTCTTTATCGGCCGAGAGATTGATGACACAGTTGGAGATGATGACATCCACGGAGCAGTCGAGAAGAGGAATCCTCTCGATCTCTCCCTTGAGGAACTCGACATTTTCCACGCCCGCCTGGCGCTGGTTCTCACGGGCCAAGGTCAGCATATCGTCGGTCATGTCGAGGCCGTAGGCCTTGCCGGTCGGCCCCACGCGCCGGGCCGAGAGCAGCACATCGATGCCACCGCCGGAGCCCAGATCCAGCACCGTCTCGCCCGCCTTCAACTCCGCCAGCGCCGTCGGATTGCCACAGCCCAGCGAGGCCAGTACGGCGTTTGCCGGCAGACCGTTCTTCTGCGCTTCTTCGTAAAGGTTGGTGGTGACCGGATCGCAACAGCGCAGCGCCGGATCGCCGCAGGCTACCGATCCTTTATCCCGCACTCCACGGGCTGCCGCGCCATATTTTTCTTGAACCAGGGTTTTTGTATCCATGAAAGCGCCTCATATTCGCTAAAACGAATATATTACCGACCAACACATCTGTCAATACGTATATAATTTTTTTATGGGATGCTGCTCTGAATCGATGGATTTGGCCGGCCTCTTCGCGGCTTTGGCCGATCCGACCCGTCTGCGCCTGCTGAACCTGATGAATGGCGGCGAGGTCTGCGTCTGTTACTTTGTCGATATCCTCGGGCAGAGCCAGCCGAAGATCTCGCGCCACCTTGCCTACCTGCGCAAGGCCGGCCTGGTGAGCGCGCGCCGCGAGGGCAAATGGATGCACTACAGCATTTGCACGCCTGCCGACGGAGCCTGCGCCTCGATCCTCTCCACTGTTCTGCTCACGCTGGGCAGCGACGAACAGATGCGGGTTGACCGTGCACGGCTGGAGCGCTCGGGTGGGGTGCAACTGGTCAGGATTGGGGATGCGGCGCATTGAGCTACCGCCGCAGATGAAGTTTCTCTCATCCGATCTGCGCCTATTGATCCGGCAAGAAAACAGGGCCATTCTTTCCCACCCATTCCCGCAAGAAACGCAGGAATGGATGGGGCACCCCTACAGTATTGAGTTGCCGGATCAATCATGCAGTAAGCGGAAGTTTGGGAAGCAACCAGAGAATTCTGGAAAGATCGCATCCAGAAGCGTATAGTCCGGATTTAGCTCTGCCGATAGTATCTCCATGATCAGGAGATCGAGGGCGGGGTTGCGCGAGGGGATCTGGAGCGTCCGTTGGAATGGCGCGGCCTCGTCTCCGGCCGCAAACAGTGAATTGCACTGCTCGCTCTTGGCCTATCATGCACGATGGATGAGGAAGATGCGGACGGGAAAAACCCTCTCCTTGAGTTTTCGATTCTGCTGCGCGGCATTGGCCATTCTGCTGGCGCTGGTCACTCTCCGGCCCGCGATTGCCGAACAGGCTCCTGCGAAGGGGCAGGCTGTTGCTCAACCCACAATCACCACGGCGCGGCAGGCGCACGCCCTATTGGCAATCGAGGCCAATCGCGGCTATCCTGTTCATCTCCAGGGGGTTGTGACCTACTTCGATCCGGATTACGGGGTCGGCTACGCGGCGGTCTTTCTGTGCGACTCAACGGGCTGCGTCTTCTTCCGGCCGCCTTCCAAATCCATTCCGCCGCTGCCCGCCGGAACCATGGTCGATGTGCAGGGGGTGAGCGCCGCTGGAGATTTCGGATCGATCGTCGTCAATCCCACGGTTCGCATCCTAGGAAATGGCCCGCTTCCCGCAAATCCTCCGCAGGTAACGCTGTCTCGCCTGTTGACCGGAACGGACGACGCGCAATGGGTCGAGGTCGAGGGGACGGTTCACTCCGCCGATGTCTACCCGCACAGCGTCACAATCCATGTGGCGTTGATTGATGGCGTCATCAGCGGAACAATGCCCATTGAGGCGGGCGCGAACTACGCCGCGCTGATCGACGCCAAGGTGAGAGTGCGCGGCAATGCGGCGCCCACCGTCAACGCCGACTCCCAGTTGATCGGCGTCCATCTGAAGGTTCCCGGCCTCTCCACGGTGACGGTGATCGAGCCGGCGCCGGCCAATCCCTTTCTGCGCCCGCCCACGCCGGTCGACCGGCTGCTGCACTGGGATCATTACTCCGACTCCTTTCATCGCGTGCATCTGCGCGGGAATGTAACCTTGCAGTGGCCCGGCCAGTCGCTCTGCCTGCGCGATGTAACGGGCGGAATCTGTATGCAGACGAACCAGAATCTGCCCTTTGCGCCGGGCGATCAGGTCGATGCAGTCGGCTTTGTGGGAACCGAAAACAACGAGCCGATGCTCACCGGCGCCGAACTGATCCACGCAGGGCCAGGCTCTCCGGTGGCCGCCGTGCCCATCACCCTTGACCAGGCGCTGAAAGGCACCTTCCACTCTCAGCTCGTTCAGATCGACGGCCGGTTGATCGGAGAGGATGACGCCTCATCCAACGTGAACCTGATGCTGTCGTCGGGAAACACCATCTTTTCCGTTCTGCTTCCCAAAAAACTGCTGGGCTCTCAAACCGGTCCGTGGAAGATCGGCAGCTTGTTGCGGGTGACCGGCATCTGTTCAGTACAAATCGATATCGCGACCCACCTGCGGGAGGGAGTCACGGTCACCAAAGCCTTCCGCGTCCTGATGCGCACGCCGGGGGATGTTGTCGTCCTCGAAGGCCCATCCTGGTGGACACCGGGGCATATCCTCATCCTGCTGGCGATTGCGCTGGGCGCCACTCTCTGCGTGCTTGCCTGGGTGGTGGTGCTGAGAAGGCGCGTGGAGGCGCAGACGGTTCTGCTGCGGCAAAGCGAAGAGCGTTTTCGCCATCTGGCGCTGCACGATGCGCTGACCGGACTGGCGACACGGCTGCTGCTGGATGACCGTCTGAATGCCGCATTGGAGTCCGCCAAGCGCCATCAGACGGGTCTGGCGCTGCTGATGGTCGATCTCGACCGATTCAAGCTGATCAACGACACCTATGGCCATCAGGCCGGCGATGAGGTGTTGCGCGTGACCGCCGATCGCCTGACGCGGGCCGTGCGCCTGAGCGATACCGTCGCCCGATTGGGAGGCGACGAGTTTGTGGTTCTGCTGATCGATCTTCACGACCAGCAGAAGGCAGAGCAGATTGCCGCAAAGATTGTTCAATCGATGACGGAGCCGATCTTCTTTGAGGGACATTCCATTCCCATCTCCGTCAGTGTCGGGGTTTGCAGCTCCAGCGTGGGAGGGCTCGACGCCGAGGCCTTGCTCAAATGCGCCGACGATGCCCTCTACAAGGCCAAGGACAGCGGGCGAGGCTGCTACAGCGTCTTCGGCCTTGAAGAGCAGTTGGCAGTGACCGGTTCGATGGCGCGCTGAAGATGCGTTCCGAGATCTCCGATTGCGTCCTCCACGGCAGTCTATTCTGATAAGTGTCCGTTGCGATTCTCTTGCGGCGGCGATAGCGGAAAGGCTGTAATTCAGGATGAGAGGCCGGAAACGGAATCTGCGGCGCTGGCTGCTGGATGCGCTGGTGGCGCTGGCGGCGCTCTTTGTCGCAACTTATGCGGGCGATTGGGCTCTGTTCAGTCTGCGCGGCTCGCCACTGAGTACGGTCTCGGTCAACCGCTACATCACGATTCCGCTCAAGGGCAACAAGAAGGAGTACGACTATCTGGGCACAAGCGACCAGCCCTGCTCCCGCTCGTTGTTTCCCCAGGCAGGGCAGTCTCCCTGCTGGCAGTTGCGCCGCAACTCCAACCAGGGTATGACCAATTAACATTTTCGTATTTGGAAAAACTTCGGCGCGAGCCGCAAACACAGCTCCGTGACGGAGATCACGTCAAAGATTTTTGCGCCCAGATACCATCGTTCGATCATCTGCTTACTTCGAGGAACGATGTACAACCGCACACAGAATGAAAACGGGACCTTCAACACACGCTGCCTCTTCTGCTTCATGACCATCGCCTCGGCGGTGGAATCGGACAAGGAGCTGGAGCGCGTCGAGGCACGGCATATCTGTCCCGAGCGGGCGCTGTCGGAGCTGCTGGCGCGCGAGAAGGCCATCGAATCCCAGAGCCACGCGAACTGAAAACCTTCCTTGATCCGCTTATTCGATCCGCCCCGGCTGACTCCCTAATCAGCCGCGGGCTGATACCCTGAAGAAGAGGAAGTTTCTAGCGCCATGCCGCCTCCTGGAGTCATGATCGGGAATGAATAAGCTCATCTTCGCCAATCTACTGCACCGCCCCCTTCGCTCACTCATCAGCGTCTTCGCCGTGGCCATCGAAGTGATTATGATGCTGACGATTATCGCCATCATGTTGGGGCAGCTGACCGGGCAGAAGCGCATGAACAACGGCATCGGCGCCGATCTGATCGTTCGCGCCTCGAACGCCATGGTCTTCAATGGCATCAATGGCGCGGTCATTCCAGTGAAGCTGGAGGGGATTCTTCTGGGGCTGCCTCATGTCGCCGTGGCCACGCCGGTGAATCAAAAGCTATCCATGATCGATGGGTTGGAGGTTCTGTGGGGAATTGAATACTCGACCTACAGCCAATTGAGTCCCTTCGTCTATGTATCGGGTGGCCCGCCGCAAAACCCCGATGATGTGATCGTGGATGATGTCTTCGCAAACCTGGGCAATGGACATCGTGTCGGCGAGACGATTTTGGTTGAAAAACGCCGCTTCCGCATCGCCGGTATCTTTGAGCATGGCAAGGGCGGTCGCAAGCTGGTCCCCATAGCCGCAATGGATGAAATAACGGGAACGCCCGACAAAGCCTCCGCCTTTTATCTGAAGGCCGACCTGCCGGAGAATATTCCGCTGATTACGAAGGAGATTCATGCCGTGCGAGGCCTGGAAGAGTATCAGGTAATGACCATGGATGAATGGTACTCGCTGATGACGCCAGACCATATACCGGCGATGAATATTGCGATGCGGGTGGTGATCGGGATTGCGGTCATCATCGGATTCATGGTCATCTTCCAGTCGATGTACACCTCGGTGCTGGAGCGCACGCGCGAGATCGGCATTCTCAAGTCAATGGGCGCCTCCAACCCCGTCATCGTCAGCGTGGTGCTGCGCGAGACCGCGCTGCTCTCCGTGGCAGGAATCGTTGTGGGCGTTGCCTTCTCCCTCGCCATTAAATCCGCGCTGGCGCACTGGATTCCCACGCTTTATCTGGATATGAATCTGCGCTGGGTTCTTCAAGGCTCGGTGATTGCGCTGATTGGCTCCGTTCTCGGCGCACTCTATCCCGCATGGATGGCAGCACGCAAGGATCCTATCGACGCTCTGGCCTACGAATAGATCTTCCGGCTGGATGCAGCAGGCCTTGGCTTGTCGATGAAAGTTGACGCTCCTCTTGGCGGGAGAAAATGGAAGATGTCGATGAGAGTGCGGAACGGCACGCGAAGCCAATCAATCGTCCGATTCCAGCTCAATCCGGCAGCTTTGACTCCAGCACTTCCTGCGCGCGGGCGGCGCGCCATGCGGCAAGACGCTTGTAGAGAGCCTCGTCGTTCAACGCCAGTATCTCGGCGGCGAACAGAGCCGCATTGGCCGCTCCAGGCTTGCCGATGGCCAGTGTGGCAACGGGAATGCCCTTCGGCATCTGCACCATCGAAAGCAGTGAGTCGAGGCCGTTGAGCGGAGTGGCCGCGATGGGCACCGCGAGCACGGGAAGCAGCGTCTTGGCCGCCATGACGCCCGCCAGATGAGCCGCGCCGCCAGCCCCGGCAATCAGCACCCGCAGCCCGCGCTCCCGCGCCGATGCAACATATTCGAAGAGCTGGTCTGGGGTGCGATGCGCACTCAATACACGCGCCTCAGAGGGAATCTCCAGCGCCCGCAGAATCTCGATTGCAGCTGAAAGCACCTCATAGTCGCTCTTGCTGCCCATCACCACGCCAACCAAAGGATGATCGCTCATGGGGTCATTATACGAAAGCAGGCGCGATTGAAAATAGAAAAGAATGTTCAGTGCCGGTGCAGCGTTTCGACGGCGACTTCGATGACCGCAAAGAGAACGCTGACCGCGGCCAGAAACCCCTTGGCGCGCTGCCAGTTCTGCTCGTGCCGCTCCATGCGCCGTTCCAGATCGGCCAGCCGGCCGCCGTTGCCATCGCCCATCAGACCGGTCATCTGCGTCTTCAGCACGCTCAGGTCGCTTAACACCTGTGCCTCGAATTCATTCATCATCCGCATTCGCTCGACTCCATCTGTACATCGCACGAAATAATAACTTAAGATCCCAATGGCAGGTTGATGAACAAGGCCGTGGAAAACTCCGAGTAGTTCGGCGGCGTCGAGCCATCATACATTCGAATATAGAACCGATCAGCCGCAGACTGGCGGGTAATTGTAAACGTCGGCTGAGCGGATCGCATCACCAGATTCGGATCTTCGCCCGGCATAAAATCAAAGTCACGCAAGCGGACCTCGAATCCGCCTCCTGTGGGCGGCGTGACGCCAGCATTCACGGTTACCGTAGATCCATTCAGCGCCGTCACTGCAAGCGTGTTTAGATTCGCAAGATAAGTTGGCGCAATAGGCGCGGGAAGCCATGTGTCGGCGGGAACCGTTGCACTGGTCTTGATGGCCAGATCGTCGGCCCAGTCATTGGCAAAGGTAATCGCATACTTCACCAGATCAGGATAACTTGCCCGATAACTTACTGTAACCGTGCGGATCACAACTTGAGCGTTCAAAGTAAGTGAAGGCGCGTTCAGCAGCAACGCATCTCCCGGCCACACATCGGAGGCGAAGCTAAATCGTGTTGCTTTGTAACTCCCACTCCACAGCGCACTCACGCCGGCCGCAGTCTGTTCAATAGTCAAAGCCGCATTTCGGCAATCCGCCGAACTGCGCGCCGGAGGGTTGGTTACCGTTCCGATCCACGCAGCCTCGACAGGCATTCCCGCCTGCGCAAGCGCTTGCTGGCTGGCAGTGTTGACCGCTCGGCCCACAGCTCGGCCCAATGTGCGATAACTTACCGCAACCCATTCGCCCGCCGCAGGAGCAAACCCCGTGTAAAAAACCAATTTCCCCGTGCGCTCCAAATGGCACTCAGCTGCCTCCGCCGTTGTGCCAACTCGTCTTGTATAAGGAGTGCCGCTCGGCGGAGTACTTACCACCCATCCTGAACCAAGATTGGAAAGATTGAAGGCTCGCAAACTGCCGAGCATATTCGTGCTGCTTACGGCAACCACGCTGCACGATCCTGGCAGGCTGGCAACTGCGCCGTCGTAAAGCGTGACCGGTGTTCCACCTATTCCGTTAACAAACTGCTGGATTTCCATCTGAATGTTGCCCGCGGCAGTATTCCATGCACCGCCGTAGGTAATAGATCCATTATCACCGTAAGAATAGTAACTCGCAAGCTCGCGCTCATTCTCAGCGCAGTGAACGCGTACGCGCAGCGTATATTGATCCGATGGATTAATGGTATAAGTCGTTCCCGAGGCAGTTCCTTGAATCAGCGGCTGAACCTGAATTGCCCCGGTGCCTTGCTGCGCAGTTATCTGAAAGCCAGCGATGCAACCAGCTATCCGGTCCATTCCATTGTAGAATCCAGCCAATACTCCAGTGCTATTGGCAGACAGTGTTACACCAACAGCTTCCATCAAAAGCGTTCCACCCAGCTCAACCTGATCAAGCCAGGCCAGCAGCGTTTCACCGTCGATCCCATTGCCGCCCTGTATCGATAATCCATTGGCCCCCAGCGAAAAGTCGCCGGCTCCTCCCGTAACTCCCCACAGTGCTTTGTTAATTGAGAATTCATTATATAACTCGTGAATTATTATGGATTGCGAGGTGGAGGGAAAGAACGGATCTTGCGCGAGAAAGAATTGCGTCGTCACTCCGTCACCCATAAAGTATTCGGTGACATAGGCAACAGGCTCATGCTCCCCGCACACCGTCACATCGTTTGCCAAGGCGCGCTTGACACTGGCCGTAAACGTCAGAGACGCCAGATCGAGACCGCCATCGGTTTCATTGAGAGGATGAATAACACTTTCAACAGTAGAAGCCGAGAGTGATCCGTTTAATGCGCGGTACGAAGCTCGCGCCATGGAGGCAATTTGCCCTGCGTTCTTGCTCCACTGGGTTCCCGGTTCAGGTGAATAATAACTGACTGCGGTTCCTAGAGAAAGTCCTTGTACCGATAGCTCGGTAACACCTGTACGAGTCACCAAGGTTGTTAAGAGAGTCCCAGCGTTTACACCTGCAGTTCCGGTGCTGGGCGGCATAAGAGTCTGATCCAAAAGAATTTCATCGCTCAATGCCTGAACTGCAATGCGATAGCGCGGTCCTTCCATTGCCAGGCCGGCATATTCCGGGAAAGGACTTGCTGCAATATATCCAGTAAAGTAATAAGTTCCATCGTCTCCAACCACGACAATTGATTGGTTGCGTAATGGTATTGTTAGACTTGTATTGAATGGAAGGCTCAACCACAATTGGCACGAGGTAGGCTCATTCAGTTTTCGCTCGATCGTCAACGGTCGCACTGCATCGAGTGTGGCCGTGTAGTCCTGCCTGTTGATCGTAATCTTCATCGTGACTCTCAGCCTCGCGGTTGTTTGATTCGCTTACTTATACTAATGCGTTTTTGGCCGGCAAAAAACTTCGGTAACAAACGACCCGTTCTCCATCGAGAGGATCGGTTACTGGCAAAGCAAGATATTGCCCTTTGAGCAACACCCGCGTTAACTTATCCGTATTTTTTTCATTCAGCGGCTGCGCTGACTCCTGTGCGCCCGATATGGTTTGCAGGCGCGGATAATGAATAAAGATTCTTTCTCCCTGGCTGCCTTCCACGACAAAGAGCGCCGACCACTCCTGATAAAAACTTCCGCCCTCGCGATCCACAAATCCAGTAATTGCTTGCAGTTTTGCGCCGGCCGCCGGAGCGCCTCCGGGCAAGGGTTCGGCAAGTGTCAGCCCGGCTGAAGAGACTTGCGAAACCAGCGCAACATTGAAGGTGATTCGCCTAATGTAGTTAACATCCGTCAGAGCCGTGCGCAGGTACGCGCCCGATACAGGTGCTCCAATATAGCCAGTTTGTCCGGAATAATCCGCATCTAGCGCAATAATTGCGCCTGCCGAGATTGTTGCCGCGTCGGCCGCTGCCAATGCTACAAATGTTGCTGTCGATCCGCTTTGCACAGTTAATGCTGGGACTGGTTGCGCGCCATCTGCTGCAGGAGATGCTCCACTCGCGGGCGCCAGCAGGTTCATGTGCTGCGATCCCGTGGCCAAAGCCATGGTTAGCTTGGTCCAGCTGAGAAACTCGAAGCTGACTTGCGCTTCAAGCGTTTCCCGCACTTGTTCTAGCGGGCTGGCAGGTATGCCCGTGAATACAGCCGCTGTCTTGCTTCCAGGCTTGCGAGTCAGGTTTTGAATCCAACCCAGGCTGATCCACGGCGTTGGGGGCGTGCTCAAACTGAAGCTGCCCTGCTCCGACGGGTCGAATATCACCGGCGTCTGCGCGCTTCGATTTACGGGCGCAAAGTACCCTTGAACCCGCCGCGTTACCGGAGCGGGAGCAGAAAACCATGTTGTCGCCATTTACTCCCCCTGCTCCTGATAGCTGTAGACCATCAATTTTGCCGAACGGCTTAGCATATCCCGTTGAATCGCCATAGGCCCAAACCCCGGCTCATCCCAAAAGACCTTCGTTAACATGGCAGTTGGAGGTGTAGTAATGTAATTGAGTTTTGGCGTCCAGAAAGGCACCACCATCTTTATCAACTCCTCGTCCATCTCGCTAAGCGATCGGCCTCGATCCAATCCGCCATAACTCTGCGTTCCGCAAGTCTGATAGATGATTTCGCATTGCTCGGCCGCCATAGTTGATCCGAGATCCAAGTCAACCCCGTATCCAAGCCAACGCAAAATGAACACGTCGTTAGGCAATTGACTGAAGGGTGCCTCTGCTTCCTCCACCAGTATTCCCGGGCGCACCGCGCCGCGCAGCAGGATCGTTCGTTCCGGATTGATCGTCATCAAGCGCGTGCGCAGCGCCATATAAAACGAGTCTTTCGCATTTTGCATGGAGAATACTTCCTTATGAACAGACTCGACCGAGAATATCTTCCTTTTTGAAAGGTAAAAGGAATTATTTTCACGGCCTTGAGCTTGACGAAGTAACTGCTTATACTGCTTGCTGGCGCGCTTCCCGCAGCAGCAGTCGGTAGAGATACACCTGGCCGAAGGCTTCGTTTGCCGCGATCGACTCAATCAGGTAATCCTGTCCCGTCACCGTGACTGCCAAAGTCATGGCAAAGAGCGACTGAACCGATTGAAGATTGAGCGCATTGACCTGCTGCTCCACACTGGTTGCCGATACAAGCAGCTCCCACTTTGATTCATTGCCTTCCTTCCATAAAGGACGCAATGTGCGAATTACAACAGGACCGATTACCACTTCGGCAAAGTTAGTCGACACCAGTCCAACCTCGGATTGACTGGTATCTGTATTGGCCCCCGTCACCCGCAGAAGGGCCGTGGTTCCTGCCACGCTTCGTAGCAGGGCATCGGCAAGCCTCTGAGGCGCTCCGGTAGGGTTACGCGGCGCTGTATCGCTCATTGCTCACCCCAGCCTGTTCGCGATATAGGGACGAAGCCAGGCCTGCACGGTTTCGTCCACCAGCGAACTCGAAAAATACTGCATTTGCATTGTGTCGATCCTGGTCTTGCTGGCATTCAACGCCGGCGTGGACTGCGCGTTGCGAACAATCTGAGCACACGCTGTCTTCACATCATTCCCAATCGTCGCCAAGCCCGCCGTATAAGTCACGGACACTTCGTTGTACGGCAGTCCAAGCACATTCCACGGAAGCGTCAGCTCTCCGGTATTCGGATCGTAGTCAACAGAGTTAGGATCGATAGCTGCCCACTGTCCCGGCAAAGAGAACGCCAATGCAATCTCCAACAACGGCTCGTTCGGTAACTCTCCGCGTCGTGGCTTGGTGTAACGGCCTTCGATGCTTACAATCGGAGTAGTGGCCGCTCCCAGCGGAGTCAGGGGAAGATAGGTCAGCAATACAGTCTGCGACCCGCTGGTTAGCCGCAACCGCTCCGTATACTGAATCACGTTCAGGTCAGGCCGCCTGCAGTAGCTGTTGATCAATGCCGTGGCGGCCGTAATCCAGTCCGCCGTTGTACCCGCCGGCAATCCGTAATTCGGATAATCCGTTGGCTGCAGATATGCCATAACCCACCCTTCCCTCGTTTTGCCAGTGGTTTAAGTTACAGTGGCGGAAGCAATGCTTCTTGCATCCGCCACTGTTTTTGGAAATCGGCTTAATGACTCGCCGATTCGCTTGTTACCTGCCGTTCACCGTGACCTGGCAGTGCGCAAAGCCCGCGCCCTTGACCACCGGAGCGCCGAACTTGACCGCGACATATTGGTAAGTCAGTGAATTCGGCAGCCCCAGTTGAAAGATGCGAGGAGTCGGATCGCCGAGCCAGTGATACTCGATCAGATCCTCGGTTACGATATAGGCCGGCAGAGACGCTGAGCCGGAGCCGATGACGCCCGTATAGCCCAGGCTCCAGTCCGGAATCAGCGGCAGATCGCCCGCCTGCGTCGAGAGCATCTTCACCCGGATGCCGCCCGTGATCGTGCCGGTGTCCATCACCACGTTGAATTCGGCCTTCATCTCCTGGTCAATCAGATCGAGCAGCATCGGATTGGCATAGATTGCTGTCGGACGCACGTAGAAGCCGGTGCTGGCGCACATCGTCGCCACGGCCGTCTTCAGGCCATTCACAATCGAGCCGCCCTGAGCGACGGTCGCCGAATTGTTTCCAGCCGCGATCTGCGCGATTGCACCCATATACTGTGTGGTGGTCGGCGCGCTCAGGCTGGTGTCATTGCCGTTCCAGAGCGCAATGTCATGCGTCACCATCAAGCCGCTGACCGTATCCACAAGGTCTTTGGCCTGCAGATAGGCAAACTGCTTTTGCTGATCGCCCAGCTCGATGTCGAAGAGGTTGTAGTTGATCTGCGATACGATCGCCTTCAACGGCACGCTCATCTCGGTCCGCGTCGGAGCGACTACTGCCGGCGAGATGCTGCGTGGATTTACGAAGCCGGCCGTTCCCGGATTCGGAATCGCCGTCTCCTCGAAGAAGCGCGACGGATGTCCGGTCGCCGGTACCTGTTTGATGCGCTGCCCGAAGGGGCTGGAACGCCGGCAGATGTCGAAAATCTCGGTCTGATACAGCGGAACTTCGATTGCGCCCGGCCCGATATAGTCTGCTGCCGCGTGAATGTCTGCAAAGGTTGCGTTCATAGGCTCTTTCCGCCCCCTCCATGGGGCCAGTTATTGCTTGGCTAGTAGCTATTGGCCTCTAGCTTCGGCTGCTAGCTTGGTTTGCATTTTTTAGCGGAATGCGTTTGGCTTGTTCTTTGCGTCCGCGCGCTTCTTCCGCCACTTCCTGCCAGCTTTTAGCTAGTAGCTAGAGGCTGGAAGCTCTTGCGCCGCTTCTCAGGCGATCGCGCCTGCCCGCAGCAATTGGCTCTTCACTGCGATGCGCTGCTCCAGGCTAAGTCCGGAGAGCGCCGCATCCAGCGTGCGAACATCCACCGGACCCTCCCCAATGCCATGCTTGGCCAGCATTTCGCTGGTCGTCGACGGCAGCGTTCTGCGCAGCGGATTCAGTGCGTTTTGCGCCGCGCCAGCCTTTAACTCGGACAGCTCGCGCTCCGCGGCAACCAGCTTTTCCGCCAGTTCCGTTTCACGGCGGCTTTGCTCAACCGTCGCCGAAATCCTCTCCACTTCGCCGCTCAGAACGCCCTGCCGCTCTTCAATCCAGCCCAGCGTGCGCTCCAGAAGCTCCGTTGCGGCTTCCAGCCGCTCCGCGATTCCTCTCTCTTCCTTTTCCATGCCATTCCTTTCTTGGTTGCTGTGAATGTCGTGCGAACTGTGAGCTAACTCGCCAACAAAAAGGCTCCGTAACCGGAACCTGAATGCCAACTTGCTCACTTGATGCCTGTCGATTTGCTAACTCGCCATGCGGAAGCTAGTGGCCCGGTAAGCCGCCTTGTCCCGAAGCAGAATTGCCGCTCCGGTAAAGGTCACGCGAGTCAGCTTCCACACCTCGGCCCGCATATCTTCCACGCGCGCATCGGCCAATTCATAACTCATGCCCATCGTCTCGGGCGAATGTGCTTGAATTGCCCCGGCCACCTCCGGAAAATCCCGCGCGTACAAATAGCCGCGCACCATCAGACGCTGCCCAATCAAGTCAGCCTCAGTCAGCAATCCGATCTTGCGCCGCGCGTCGTGCCCGTCCCATCCCGGCCTGTAATCCACCGCCATGCCCAACAACGAAGGAAGCGCCTTTTCCGCCGCCTCCCGCGTCAGCATTACCCGGTGACCCCGCGCCCCCGCCGGCGCCTTGTCGCTGGCTGTATTCACCATCGTCAACACCCCTTCGAACGCCACCCGGTTCGGGTGTCCGTCCACATGGGGAATCTGTACCGCCATCGCTTCCAGTCTCATGCGCTCTCCGCCCATCCGCTCTTGCGGCCCGGCACCGGCCGCATTGCAATCCGTTACAGCATTTTCGATTCTGGTGTTTACAGAATCCATGCAGAAAAATGGCTTTTTCCTCAAGAAAAAGCCACCTTCGACTCACTCTTGATGTCAACAAGTGAAGCGAAAATGCTCGCCTGTTCTACCGCCGCTTCCCCTGACAACTGCACCGCCCCATCTTGCCCCAGCGGCCCCAGTCCCCGCATCGCCCGCACCTCGTTCACCGTCAACACACCGGCCTGCAGCAACTGCACCTGCATCGCCAGTTCTGTCCCCTCGTCCCTCGCGTTCAGTTCGTTGAAGACAAACTCAAACTCCCGCCATCCGATGCACTTGCCGAAGAGGTCACGCGTAATGTGACCGGCCAGCAGCATCGCCAAAGGAGAGATCGCCCCGCGGAAGGCCTCATCGGTCATCTCTGCGGCAGTCGATCGATTTACATCCGCTTCCAACCCCAGCATCAGCGGCGGCAGACCGAAGGCATTGGCCACCATGCGGATCAGAAACTCCTGCCACTCCAAACGCATATCCGCATCGGTGCCCTGGGCAAAGCGCAGCACCTCGGGCTTCTGCTCGGTCGAGATCAGCGGCACCCTTCCGGTTCCCTCGATCTCGTCCTGCCACCAGCGAATCAGCCGGTCATGCTGCGCCGGCGTAGCCTCATTCAGCCACAGCGCATATTGCGCCACAGAGTTTGCCGCCAGCTTGCCGGCAAAACGGTGCGCGCTCACAAACTGATTCATCGTCTCGAAGGCCACCTCCAGCGGCCCCAGGCCGAAGGGCGTAAAGCTGCGCGGATTCATCCGCACATACATCAACTGATCGTCGCGCAGCTCGATCGCGCTTGACTCCAGTTGTCCCGTCAACGCCTGCGCATATCGAGGCGATTCCGCCTGGCCATCCCACCTGGGATTGATCCGGATCGAAGCTCCGTCCACGGCCCACAGCATAGCTGGACGCTCGCCATCGCCGGTCGGCTCCATCTCAATGGCGCCATAACCACCCGTCAGCATATCCTCGATCACCTGTTCGATCAGTGTGCGGAAGCTGTCGGAGGCATTCGGCTCTTCCAGCGTCCGGCGCAGCGCCCGCAGCTTGCGTTCTGCAAAGGCCAGCTCTCCCGCCTTCACTCCGCGCCGCACCCGCACCTGCCAATCCATTGCCGCGATGCGATCCTTGATCACATTGATCGCCCGCCGCACCACCGGCGTCTCCGCAAACCGGCGCAGATTCATCGGCGTCGGCTTGGGAAGCAGCCGTCCCGGAAACTGGACCGGGCTCAAGATCGATGGCAGCGCCAGCGTCTTGCGTTCTGCCTCCGCATCGGCTGCGCCCGCTTGCAACTCCGCCTGCCTGCCACTTCCGGTTGCCTGCCGCCAGATCTCCCGCAACTGTTCTCCAACCTTCACGCGCACCTTCCTTTTCCCGCCGCCCAAAAACAAAGAGGCACGGCTCCGGAAAGAGCCATGCCTCGTATTCGCCAGTGATCGGTTGCAGGCTACCCGCCAGCAACCTCTTACTTCCAACCGCTCCAACTACTCAACAAAATCGATCCTACCGCAAACCCAGATAATTATCTGCAAAACTCCAACTCAAAGTTTTGATTTCTATAACTAGCAAGTATCAATGAAGTTAGAACCATATAAAACGAGTCACTGACCGCGTTTTACCGTTCACTGCCGTTCACACTCTTAGCTCCCGCTGCGCCGTCTCCGCCACGCGTCCCAGATCCGAGGTCGTCAGCACCCGTATCCGGTGCTCCTCCATCGTCTCCACGCCAAAGCGATAGACCTCCAGCCGCTCCGGCGCCTCATCGGTCGCACCCAGCGTGGCCGCCGGCTCAATCACCGCGGTCAGCTCCAGTTGCGCCTTGTCCACGCGCTCAACACCTGCCCTGAGGCCCGCCGCCGAAAAGGCCAGCACCTTGGCCATCTCCACGCCAGGCTCCAGGCTCACCGCATGAAACATCCGGATCAACCCATTCGGCCTGTAACCGGCATCGATCCGCAGCGGATCCCCGGGCCGCGTGTACTCCGAGGCCGCGATCCGTTTGCGCATCAGCTCCCACACCCCAACCCGTTCGAACTCCGTCCGCATCCTTGCATGAATGCCCGCGCGTCCGCTCATCCGTAGCGTCTTCTCCCGCGGCGGCGGCTCCACATACAGCCGCATCAGCTCTTCCATGCCCGCCGGCAGGCTCTCCGCCAAGTACGCCTTGGCCTCGGTCAGTTGCACGCTCAGCGAAAGCGACTCATTCAGCAGCCGCATCAGATTCCCATGCGGCTCGGCCTCAAAGCGCTTCTGCAGCTCGCCTTCCATCCCCTCCAGAAGCTCCGTATCGGCCTCCGGGTCCAGGCAGCGCACCCGCCGCCAGTCGCGCGTAAAGCGCACCGCCGCCGGCGCGCCGCTCCCCTGCTCGCGCAGAATCACCCCGATATGGACATACTCGTTCCGCACCGCATCCGGCACATACCGGAGCAGTTGAAACTCGCAGATCCGCCGATCGTTACCGCTGTTCATTGATCTAACAAAGCTCCAAGCCTTCAGCTATCAGCCCTCAGCCTTTAGCTTTGAGCTGTTCCCTAGTCCCTAATTCACTCTTCCCATTATCGTATTCCCCCATCTTTGCTCTTTCCAATCCTCTTTCTCCCCTTCTTTTCTCATCTCCGCCCATTTCGGAAATGGCACACGGTTCGACTTCCCGAAGCTCGCAATCAATTCCCGTATCCGGCCGCGCCTGTGGAGAAGCCCTTCCACCAGCGCCTCCATCTCGCTCAGGTCTCCGCCGTACCACTCCGGCGGAACCTCGCTGGCCGCCTCCCATACTGTCTCGTCCGCAATTGTCTCGATCCGCGTCAGCCAGGGCTCAAAGGCCTCCCACCCGGCGATCTCCCGGTAGACTTCATTGCGGTAATAGACACCACGAAGTGGCGCATCCTCGAACTTCCACTCCCCAGCGTAAAAGCAGTACCCGAAGTCGATGAAGACCGCCCGGTAGCGCCGCTCCCGCTGCTTGCGCTGGAAGACCGCCTGTCGCCCGTTGGCGTTGCCCGTCCACTTGTCCAGCGCCAATATCCCGGCAAACTCGCCCAGGTTCCTCACCTCGGCCAGTTGCTCCTCGGGCAGGTAATCCACCACCTGGCCCGGCATCAATCCGCCCACAAAGCGCGATCCAAATTGCAACCCCGGCTGGCAACGCACCCGCGACTTGCCCAGGTCCATCTCCAGTTCCGGCGTATTCTCCACCAGCCAGCTGGAAACCTCCACCAACTCCGTCTCCGGCGCCGTCAGCCCCACAGCCGTAGCCAGCCGTGATGCCAGAAACTCGTTGGCCAGCACCCGCATATGCTGCGGGTTATTCTGGAACTTCACCACGTACACGTGCCCATCCGCGCCCAGCATCAACTGGCCCTGCGCTCCGCCCCGCATCCGCCGGATCTGCTGCACCGCCAGTACTGCCAAACCCGTTCCCCCGCCTCTTTGAATCTGTGAATCAATTCTAAGCGTTCAGGCTCCGAGGTATAGCTTTTAGCTCTTAGCTTTCGCGCGTAGCGAACTCTGACAGCAAAGAAAATTCGTGTCTGGTTGGAATTACCCGGCGCACTCCGCCTCCGGCAATCACAAGCTAAAAGCTAGCGGCTAACTTTCCCCGCCAACTCCGCCCGCGCCGCCAACCCGATCGCCATCGCCATCACCCGGTCGTCATGCATCCCCGGCCGCGCGCCGCTGCCGCCATCCGGCAGGCGCACAAAGCTCCGGCACTCGGCCAGAAGCCGCCGGCTCTGAAAACACTCCGGCCGCTCCACCAGCGCCGCATCCAGCCGTCCCAACGCCGCCGGCCGGCTCATCGATGTCGTCAGCCAACCCGCCTGTCCGCCCTGACGGTAGATCTTTCCGTAGCCGCAGACATTCTCGATCAGCGCCAGCACTCCGCTGCCGTGGTTGTTCCGCTCCACCACCAGCCACGCCCCGTTATATTCGGCAGCCAACTCCACAACCTGCCGCGCCAACTCCAGTCCACCCACGTGCCCGGCAAACTCCGCGCACTGCAACCCCGTCTCCAGCTCCAGCACCTGCGCCGCCGAATAATCTCCCTCGCTGCCGCCGCCGGCCGGGTCCACCGCCACCAGATATTCCTTGCCCTTCAGCGGCGGCAGCCAGATCTCCAGCTCTCCATTCCGCCGCGCCTCCAATGGTGCCGTCATCGTCGCCAGGCGCGTATCGATCACTGCCAGCTCAAAGACCGACTCCCCACTGGCCAGAAAGCAGCTCTCTTCGTCTTCGGCGTACTCCTGCCGCGCCAAACCGCGAAAATCCGCACGTATCTGCCGCCGGTAGCCGATCTGCTCCAGATCGAGCCCATGCCGCAACCGCAACTCCCGCTCCTCTTCCGTCAGGCTGGCCTCGTCCATCGCCCTTGTCCGGTAGCGCCCCTCCATCCACCAGGGGAAGAAGTGCCGCACCATTCCCGTCTCCTGCGCCTTCTGCCACTCCTCATGAAAGCAGCCGCCCACGCCCTCCGGCGTCGACTCCAAAATCAGCTCCGCTCCCGGCGCCAGCGATGCCCGCAGCCCCGCCAGCGTCTCCGCCGGATCGGCCGGCCAGCGCGCCAGCTCCGAGCAGTGCAGATTCTGCACCGTCAAGCCCCGCCCCGCATTCCGGTCGCCCGCCGTCACCACGCGGTACTGCGAATCAATCTCCGGAAAGACAATCTGCCGCGCATTCGCCCGCGAGGTCCTCAGCGGCCCTTCGCGCAGATTCTCCGGCAGCCAGTCCACAAACCGGTGCACGATGCGGAAGATCTCCTCAGCCGCCTCCTGCGTATGCGCAACCTCCAGCGTCAGCGTTCCCGGCTGGGTGATAGTCTTCAGAAAAAATCGCGCCGCCGCCCAGGTTGTCATTCCCATCTGCCTGGCCTTGAGCACGATATTCCGCTCGCCCCGGCGCCGCTCAAAGGCTCGCTGCGCCACATTCGCCTTGAGCGCCGCCGTCTTGCCCTCCCGCGTCCTTACCCGCAGAAGTTGCTCGGCCAGCGCCATCCCCACGCTTTGCCCGCGCAAGCTCGCCGGATAATGGTCCAGAATCCTCCCAAACCCTTCCAGCTCTTCCCGGTCCACTTCCTCTTCATCCAGATGCCAACTCCCGGCAACGACTTCGCTTCCCTTCGCCGTCTCCGCCACAGACACCTCATCTCAAACTGGCAGGCGAAGCCATCGCTCTGGCCTCGCCCTGTTGCAACGGCTCTGCTTGTCACGCCCAGCTTCACCATCAGCTGTGGCGCGCAACTGCCTACCACCCGCTATACTTGGCAATCATTCCACTTCCACCAGCGCCGCCCGCGCCACCAGTGCCGAAGCCAGCCCCACCGGAACCGCCTGCAACGCTCAATGTGATTCCGCTGAAAGTCTCCGTTTGCTGGCTGGACAGAATGATTACGCCGCCGCCGCCGCCGCCGCCGCCGCCCTCGTTGCCCGTAGTAGCCGCTGTGCCGTTATTTCCGACTGCGTTGATAATGCCTGTCGTGCCGGTAATGCTTCCGCAGATCAGCACAACCGACCCGGCTCCATTGCCACCGGCACCGCCAGAGCTGCCCCCCGCGCCACCCGTGGAGCCGCCCCAAAAGATACCATCCGTGGTTCCTGCGCCAAGAATCGACCGGCTCACCGTATTGGTGGGTGTGTTGCCCGCACCGCCAACGCCCGATGTGCCGCCCGCGCCGCCGCCCACAGCGAGCGATGAACTTGTAGAGGGG
>Ga0302197_10000145_pt1 | contig 67647 bp, 56 predicted proteins | sample II_Bog_N2_1_FD_193526 | JGI IMG/M metagenome (GOLD analysis project Ga0302197, IMG submission 193526) | Peat permafrost microbial communities from Stordalen Mire near Abisko, Sweden - II_Bog_N2_1 | ecosystem: Environmental > Terrestrial > Soil > Wetlands > Peat | place: Sweden: Abisko... | reverse complement strand
TATTCAGCAGCTGGCCGATCTCACACCGGCCGCATGGATCAAAAAACACACTTCCGATAGCCTATAAAACCGAACACCGAGCCCAGTCAACCGTGTGCTTGGTCATACGCATACGAATAATGAGCGGTGTGCGCACTGTTTGCGCCGCAATCATTTGGAATGCTGCGAAGGGCGGTCGAGCGAGATCCCATGTCTCGGCGTAAGGGAGAGTTTCGACCTCAGATGCCGGGAGAACAGAAATGAAAAGCCCTGGGTCGCATTGCGATCCCAGGGCTGCTGCTGAATGACTTTGCGAGCGACGCCCGCAAAGAATGTAGGTTCCGCGTTATCCCTGCTGTTCCGAATTCTCTTCGTGCTTTTCAATCAGCTCGGTGACTTCCTTTGTGCCCTCAAAGCCAGCGACTGCGGCCACGCCCTCGGTAAGGATCCCGGCATTCGGGTCCAGTTTCTTCACGCCTTCAACGGCGGCAAACGCGCCAGCTGCTTCTTCCAGAATTCCCATAATATTCTCCTTTTCAAGTCATGAATCTGTGGTCCGACGCCCATTCCGGAGGTCGAGTCAAAAGCATAGCACGGGAAGGTTAAGGTCAGGCAAGGTGCCTCCGAACCAACCAAAGCCCCCATCTCTTTTATGGCGCATCTGAGGGGAATCCGCCACAAGTGGTGATCTGAATGGCCTTGTGATGAGTTTCACTCCTTCAAGAGGACCCGCATAGAAGTATTTGTGGATCCGATCAGAGGGCTTTAAGCGCGTCAGTTTCCGTAAGTGCAGGATGATCTTCCTTCAGGTAGCGCAACATCTGAACTAGCCGGTCCCGATAGGTGTTCCTGCCGCCGCAAATTCGCTTGTGGCAGGCATCGGCCAGGCGCGTTCTGGCTTCATCGTCGGCCAACAGCCTTCGCACTGCGGCAAGCAACTCTTCAGGAGATTGAAAATAGGTCACACATTCGCCGTCGGGGCCAAATATCTCCCGATGCTCCTCCGTATCCTCCACCACCATGCAAGTGCGCATTGCAGGCAGCTCAAACGTGCGCATGCAATGGCCGTCCCGATTTGAACGTCGCACCAGGCACAGGGCGACTTTTGCTCCCGCAGCAGCCTTGCGCAAGGTGAAAGCGTCGGCTACGCCCCGTGCCGCTGAACGTGTCGGCGAATAGCGATTCCAGAATGAACCGTAGAGCCCCAAGCGGATGCCCTCGCGGATTAGCATGGCCATGTAGCCGATACGATCTCTGTCCGCAGCGCCGGCAAAGAATACCTCTGAGTCGAACGTTGCACATTCTGCCTGATTGGCTAGCTTCTCTGGAAAATGAATTTCAGGTGCATACGCAAACGGAAGATAGCTGCTTTCGCTGCACCCGGCAGCGCGCAGTTCGTTCATATTGGCTCGCCGCGGATTGAAAATGACATCGTATTCGGGCAGTGCCTTAGTGAACCAGCGCGAAGCGTGAACGGGATTGAAGGGATCGTCGGTCAGGAAGTTGCAAGTTTTCACTCCCATGGCCCGGATAGCAGACAAGTCTTTCGCTTCAATGGCCGCCATCCCAGTGGCCAGCAGCACAGTGGGATGAAAGCGCTCCGCCTCGGCTCGCACCTGCCGGCTGAAGCGATGCAGATGAAAGGGACGATGTCCCCGAAAGTGGTAGCAGAAACCGTTGACCCACCGATTGGTCGATAATGCCATCGATGAGTCCACAAGCCTCACCGGGATATTGAGGCTCTGTGCCGCGGCATAAAAATGAGCACCAACATGTACCTCGCCTGGGTTAGCAACTAACAGAAGGCGAAGGCTCCGTATCGAATTCATAACAGAGGGTCTCCGGGGAGGCACGTTCTTGCGGACGCAAAATGGAACACAGTGCGATCCTTATGCTTTGACGGAAGTCAGAGCCCCCAGATCCGCAGCCAGCTTTTCTGTTGAGAAGGCTTCAATGATGTCGCCTTCTTTGATGTCAGTGAAGTTGCCCAGGCCTATACCGCACTCCATGCCGTTGGATACTTCGCGGGCATCGTCCTTGAACCGCTTCAGCGAGCCGATCTTGCCTTTGAAAACCTGCTCAGTCCCACGAAGAACCTTCACCTCGGCATCGCGGCGGATCACTCCGTCCTGCACTCGGCAGCCGGCAATGGTGCCAACCTTTGGAATTCTGAAGACGTTGAGCACCTCGGCGCGGCCAACGTAGTTCTCCTTGAAGGTAGGCTCCAGCAAGCCAAGCATTGCGAGACGCATCTCGTCCTGCAACTCATAGATGATGGAGTGCAACCGGATCTCTACTTCTTCCTGCTGTGCCAGTTCGGCGGCTTTGCGCTCTGGACGAACGTTGAAGCCGATGATAATTGCGTTGGATGCAGTCGCGAGCAGCACATCGCTCTCAGTGATCGAGCCGACGCCGGAGTGGATCACCTTGACGCGCACCTTTTCCGTGGACATTCGGACCAGCGAGTCGGCCAGCACTTCCACTGAGCCCGTCACGTCGCCCTTGATGATCAGCGCCAGGTCCTTTACGCCTGCGGTGCGAATTTGCTCCGCCAGCCCTTCGAGCGAGACGCGCGAACTCTTGGCGAGCTGCGATTCGCGCTCCTTCATCTTGCGGTACTGCGCAATGCCCTTAGCCTTGTCGCGATCGGCTACCACTAGGAACGTGTCGCCGGAATCGGGCATGGCTTCGAGACCGAGTACTTCGACGGGGGTCGAGGGGCCGGCTTCAACCAGCGCGCGGCCACGATCATCAAACATCGCGCGAACCTTGCCGAATGTATTGCCGACGATGTAGCTGTCATTGAGACGCAGAGTCCCGTCCTGTACGAGAACCGTTGCAACAGATCCGCGTCCGCGATCCAGCTTAGCCTCGATGACCGAGCCCACAGCCTTGCGGCCAGGCGTTGCCTTGGGAGCACGAATGTCGCTGACGAGGCAGATCATTTCCAGTAGCAGATCAAGGTTCTTGCGCTTCTTGGCCGAGACTTCGACGAAGACCGTACCCTGATCGCCGGCACCAGCCCACTCTTCTGGAATGAGCCCCCGATCGGCGAGCTGCTTCTTGACGCGGTCGGGATTGGCTTCCGGCTTGTCGATTTTGTTGACGGCCACGATGATCGGCACATTTGCAGCTTTGGCGTGGTCGATGGCTTCGAGTGTCTGCGGCATGACTCCGTCGTCTGCAGCGACAACGATTACCACAATGTCGGTAACCTTGGCGCCGCGGGCGCGCATGCGGGTGAAAGCTTCGTGGCCCGGGGTGTCGAGGAAGACGATCTCGCGGCCCGATGCTGGAGATCCTTCCTTGGCGAACTTCACCTTGTAGGCGCCGATGTGCTGCGTAATGCCGCCTGCCTCGCCGGCAGCGACATCAGTCTCGCGAATCGCATCGAGCAGCGAAGTCTTGCCGTGATCGACATGGCCCATGATGGTGACGACTGGTGCGCGCGGAATCTCGAGCTCACCTGTGTTTTCGGCTTCGAGGACTTCTTCGATTGACTGATTTGCAAGCTCTTCTTCGTAGCTGATGACGGTGGCGGCAGCGCCAAACTTGGCGGAGACATCCTTAACCATCTCGGCGTCAAGAGACTGGTTGACGGTTACGAAGATGCCGTTCATCAAGAGGGTGGCAATCAGGTCCTTGGCGCGCACTTCGAGCTTCTCCGCCAGGTCCTTCACACTGATGCCCTCAGTCACGGTGATCTCACGCGTGATCGGGAGCGGCTCAGTGCTGAGATGGCCGCCGCCATACTTCGGCGGTGGCACAAAGCCCTTCATCGGGCCTTCCTTGGTCTTCGGATACTGCTGCCTGCTGCCGCCTGGACGCTTATTGGGCGAACGGGGCGGACGCGCACTCTCGGTGGTAGGCGGTGCTCCGCCTGCGCCGGGACGCGGCGGACCGCCAAATCCGGGGCGCGCGCCAAATCCAGGCCGTGCGCTGAAACCAGGGCGGGCGCCCGGTGCGCCGGCTGGGCCGCCGGCAAATCCGCCCATGGGGGTACGTGTCGGATGCTTGGGTCGCGGGCCGCCTGGGAACTGGCCAGGCGCTGAGGGCGCACCTGCCTGCGGTCGTGGCTGATAGCTGCCAGGGCCCGTCGAGGGACGGCGATCAAAGATTGGCTTGCCGCGCTGGATTCCAGCGCCCGGAACCTGGTTGCCGGTTGCGACTGCGGTTGGCGCCTGCACGATAGGAGCCTTGTATACAGGCCGAGGCCCGGTCTGCGGCATCACCATACGCCGAACCGGTGGAGCAGCAATAGGACTTTCTGCAGGAGCTGCCTCTGTTGCAGGGGGCTCTGAGGCGGCAGCATTCTCGGGTTGATGCGCAGTTGGCGAGAGTTCTGCCTTGGATACGATTGCATCGGGCGCGGATTCCACGGGCGCTTCCGTCGGCACCGCAGGGCGCTGGGGTGCAGCAACCTCCGCAACCACAGGAACTGCAGTCTCTTGAGGAGCAGGGGCGGCAGGGGTTGCGGTTGCCGGCGTCTTTACGGCTGCCGGTTTTTCGACCGCGCGGTGCGGCTCAATTACAGGCAAATCCGGTTTGGTTGCGGGCATCACCGCAGGCTTGACGACCACAGAGCCGGCGGGCGGAGCAACAACCACGACTGGACGGCTCACTGCAACCGCGCCAACCGGCGGCTTGGCCACCACGGTTCCGGCGGGCGGACGCGAAGCGATAGCCGGAGTCGACGGTGGCGTCACAACAATCGGAGGCGCCTGTCGCGTTGGCGGAAAGATCTTGCGCGGCTCAGGACGAGCCGGCGCTGTAGCCACTGGTGTTGCTGCAGCAGCGGGAGGAGTTGCGGGCGCAGGCTTGGCAGGCGTTGCCGCCAATGAAGTACGCACAGGGGCATGGGTTTGCCTTGCTTCCTGCTCTTCCTTCTGCTTGGCGGCAAGAACCGCCTTCAGCGCGTCGCCGGGCTTGGAGACGTGGGAGAGGTCAATTTTGGGAGTAATCGTCTGCGAGGCACGCGAGGAACCGCCGCTGCTATGGCTTGCGGGCTTGGAGCCGCGACCGAGATGGGTGCGGACCTTTTCGGCCTCATCTTCCTCCAGCGAACTGGAGTGGGTCTTGCCCTGGGCCAGACCTAGTTCCGCCAATATGTCAAGAATCTGCCGACTCTTGACTTCCATCTCGCGTGCAAGATCATTAATTCGAACCTTACTCATCCGCCTCTTTTCGATTTGTGCTTCTCAAAGCCGTTAGTTGCTCATAGTGCCTCGTGGCATTGGCCGCTGTTGCTGCTTCCATTATTGCCCGATTTGCCTGAAGAAACGCGACGCATGCTACGCGCCGCCCTCTCTTGGCCCATCTCCATCCGCTGTTGCGTGTTCGGTTTCAATCCGTTCGAGCAACGGTTCCTCGTCGCTCTGAGAGTCTTGCGCCATCGCTTCTGCTGGTGCATCTTCAAGGGTGCTTACTTCAGCTTCGTCAGCCGGAGGAACATCTTCGATGGCGGATTCAGCTTCCGATCTGGGTTCGGTTTCTTCTTCGGCAGCTTCCACCTGTTCCGCTTCCCTGATAACGTCGGCGCTGTTTTCCGCTTCCGCCTGGTCTGTTTCCCGGACTGCTTCGCGCGATTCTTCGCTGATCGCGGATTCCGCACCTTCAACCGGTGCAGGCTCGTGGCCCTCTTCGCCTTCTTCAAAGTGACCGAAGTAGTGGCGAACCGCGACGCTGATCTTCTCGAGTGTCTTCTCGCCGATGCCCGGAATCTCCTCGAGTTGTTCCGGCGTCATATCGGCCAGCGCTTCCACGGTCGTGATACCCGCGGTTACCAGTTTCTGGATAATGCCATCCCCCAGCTCGGTCACCTGCTCAATTGGGGTTGAGGGTCCACCAGAGAGCGCCTGCATCTGCTGCTCTACCTCCTGGCGCTTCTCCTCTTCGCTCTTGATGTCGATCTTCCAGCCCAGCAGCTTGGCGGCGAGCCGGACGTTCTGACCCTTTTTGCCAATGGCCAGGGAAAGCTGCGTATCGTCAACGATCACTTCCAGTTGCTTGTCAGTGAGGTCGGTGATTGAAACGCGACTAACCTTGGCCGGCTGCAGAGCTTTTTCCGCAAAGGTCGTAATCTCTTCGCTGAACTCGATGATATCGATCTTCTCGCCGCGCAATTCGCGAATGATCGACTGCACGCGCATGCCCTTCATGCCAACGCACGCGCCCACGGGATCAACGTCCTTGTCGCGACTTTGCACGGCAATCTTGGTACGCTCTCCGGCTTCGCGCGCAATCGCGCGAATCACCACGGTGTTGTCGTAGATCTCTGGAACTTCCGATTGGAAGAGATTCTGAACAAGCTCCGGAACAGCGCGCGAGACGATTACCTGGGGTCCTTTGGCGGCACGATCCACCTTGAGCAGCACTACGCGTACGCGTTCGCCAACTGAGAACTGCTCCAGCCGCGACTGCTCGCGCTTGGGGCAGCGGGCTTCTGCCTTGCCCAGGTCGTAGATAATGTCCTGGCCTTCAATGCGCTTCACCGTTGCGGTCAGCACTTCTTTTTCGCGGTGCGCGTACTCGTTGAAGACTGTGTCGCGCTCGGCTTCACGGACCTTCTGGAAGATTACCTGCTTGGCCAACTGCGCGGCGATACGGCCCAGAGGGCTAGTATCGCGATACATCCGGATCTCGCTGCCCACTTCCACGCCGGGCGCAAGCTCGTTGGCCTCCTCGAGCGTAATCTGATTCAGAGGGTCCTCGACCTCGTCTGCACTGGCGACGACTGTCTTGTAGATGTAGGCGGTGATCTCGCCGGTTTCCTTATTCAACTCCCCGCGCATGTTCTCCTGGGTCTTGTAAAACTTGCGCGTGGCCAGGGCGATGGCCTCTTCAACTGCACCCACGACGATCTCGGGCTCAATGCCCTTCTCGCGGCTGAGGAGTTCGATACTTTGATACAAAGCGCTGCTGCCCATACTCTGCGTGCTCTCTTCTTGTTTCGCTTGCGGCCGCGGCCTTCAAGGGCGCCGCGCCGGTTTTGCCCGTTCAGCGGAAACTTGCTGGCGGGTACTGGCTAGCGGGATGCGGAGTGTTGACTCCTTGTCCCGGTGTTTGCTGTGTGGTCCCTGCTACAGGGCCAAGTCTTAAATCTCAGGTACGAGGTGCGCCTTCTCGATGTTTGAGAACGCAATCTCCACCGTACTCACTCCTGCTTTGCGGCTCTTGCTGTTCTGCTTCACTGCGGCCAGATCCAGCGTGATCGCCTCCGGCGCATTGCCGGCTGCCAGCCGGCCTTGCCAATGGCGATTGTTCCGGACCGGCTCAAAGGTTTGAATCTTCACAAGGCTTCCAGAGAACCGTGCAAAATCATCCGGCTTGCTCAGCTTGCGGTCCAGGCCGGGCGAACTGGCTTCGAGAAAGTACTCCGCGCCGGGGACCAGGTCTTCAACGTCCAGCAAAACTCCAAAATCGCGGCTGAATGCCGCGCAATCTTCGTGGGTGACTCCGGAAAGCTGGTCAACACTCAGCGTTCCTTCGGCTAACCGCTCGGGCAGGTCCTGATTTTCCCCTGCCAGAATCGCCGCTTTCAGCTTGGCCCGTTCCTCGGCATTCTTTTCGAGGTAAATCCGGAGCGTCCGTTCTTTCGCGGGCCCCACAAACTCAATCTCCACCACGTCCAGCCCATGTGAGGCGGCCACCCTCTGCGCCGCGTTTCGAATTTCATCCAGCCTGACTGCCATCGTTCCCTGTCGAGGAAGCGGAGGTGCTTCCCTTGCGGATTCCATTTGTTTTCAAGGAGTTCCGCTTGGATTCTCGGGTGAATCCGCTTCAAAATTGCCGCAAATAAAAAGTGGGCTATGAGCCCACTCATCTCTCCGCCAGCCGGTGCGGTCACGGTAGTCCCAGCGGATAAACTCGTCTGCATTCTCATGATACGGCGATTTGCCGCGAATTTCAACCACCTGCGCCCATTCTGCGAGTCGCCGCTGTCGCCAAAGCGGCTGCAGGACGTCCTTTTGACGCATGCCTCGGTAGCCTTCGCTCAACAGAGGGTCGACGCACCCCAACGAAAACCGGAGAATTCATTCATCGCAAGTTATGAGAGGTGTGTGATAGCGTCGTGGCACTGGAGCACGCCGATTGTCTAAATCCACACTTGTCGATTGTGCGTAGTATCTCTTCTCCACCGCTATCGGAAAGCTGGTCGTCTTGCTGAAAGCATGCGCGATTCTTCCTCTGCTGATCATCAGCGCGGTTTTCGGGCAGCAGGGCGCTGCTCCGTCCGCGGCTGTTTCCCGCGGTTTTCAGGCCCAGCCCGTGAGTGAACCGAGCCGGCATGGGCATCACTATGTGGTGGCAATCGGGATTGACCACTATGAAAGCTGGCCGGTACTCAGGACGGCTGTGAGCGATGCGACGGGATTTGCAAAGCTGCTTACGAGCCAATTTGGGTTTGAATACGCTGCCGAGCCGTTGACGGAAAAAAGTGCAACGCGAGACAACATCAACTCACTTATTGACGACGATCTACGTGGCCGGCTAAAGCCGGAGGACGATCTGATCATCTTTTTCGCAGGTCACGGGACGACGCGCGACGACAAGGTGGGCGAAGAAACGCAATCCGTGGGATTTCTGGTTCCGTTTGAAGCGAGAGGGCCAGGCACAAATGAGCACTGGAGCGACTACCTCAACATTGAGGAGTTTTTGCGCAAGGTCAGCTCGCTGCCGTCAGAACATATCCTGGTCGTTCTTGATAGCTGTCACAGCGGGATGGCGCTGGGGAGCAAGTTCACCACTAGCCGCGCTGGCACTCGCTTTCAGGCCGACATGCTGCGCAAGGTGAGCCGCAAGGTGATTACAAGTGCTCAGGGCGATCAGCTTGCCGCGGACAATGGGCCGCTGCCGGCGCACTCTCTTTTCACCGGGCTGATGATGCAAGGCCTGATGACGGGAAAAGCCGACAGCTATGGCCAGGGCTTTATCACCTCCACACAACTTGGCGCTTTCACTCAGCATGAAGTTGGGGTTCAGGAAGGGTCAAAGCAGACTCCGCTCTTCGGCGGCTTCGATCTGGATGGCGGAGGCGAACTCATCATTCCGCTGGGAGCGGGGACAGTTGCGAAAAGTTCATCAGGCAAGCAGGCCGCCGCGCTCACGCCGCTCGAGAGCAGCGAGATTGCGAAGATAAAAAAGGATGACCGCCGCTATTGGCAGGACGACGATCCCCTCAAGAACTTTCCGGCAGCCCGAAGCGCAACCGTGAAGCTTTGCGAGAGCGGTGACGGTTGGGGATGTGCGCAGGCGGCCGATAGTTTTCGCAAGGGTCTCGGCGGCGGTATGGACTACACGCAGGCGGTTGCACTGGCCAGGGAAGGTTGCCAGGCAAGCGTTATCGAGTCTTGCGTGGTTCTTGGAATCCTCTACGAGAAAGGTCAGGCCATTCAACCCGACGAGCAGTCTGCAGCCCGCCTTTATCGCGACGCCTGCGGCCAAGGCAATCTGCGTGGCTGCGCCGATCTCGGCAATCTCTACCAGCTTGGCCAAGGAGTGAAGCAGGACTACGGCCAAGCTCAAAGTTTTTTCCAAAAGGCTTGCGATGGCGGCGAGATGGTTGGTTGCAGCAATCTTGGAATCCTCGATGCCGAAGGCCTCGGGGGGGCGAAGGATCTTGTCGCAGCCCTCGGTTTTTATCGCAAAGCTTGCAGCGGCGCAGAGATGGCGGGCTGCTACAACCTTGGCGTCCTCTACGAGGAGGGCGACAGCGTTGCCAAGGATGGTGCTCAGGCTGTGGCTTTCTTTCGAAAGGCGTGTGACGGTGGCGAGATGCGGGCCTGCAACAAACTCGGGCTCATGTACGAAAGTGGCGCAGGGCTTGAGAAGGACGAGGCCAACGCTGTGGCCATGTATCGCCGCGCCTGCTCAGGAGGAGAGGCAACGGGCTGCTTCAGTCTTGGAGTCAAATATACGAGCGGCCAGGGGGTGGCGCAGGATGGCGCCCAGGCTGCGAGCTTGTTTCGAACCGCGTGTGACGGCAGTGACATGCGCGGCTGCAACAACCTCGGCGTTCTGTACGAAACCGGCGCAGGGGTGGAAAAGGATCCATCCCAGGCCGTGTTCTTCTATCGCAAGGCATGCGAAGGAGGCGACATGGTGGGCTGCCAGTATGCCGGGATGATGTACTTTAGCGGCTCGGGCGTAAAGATGGATGCAAGCCAGGGAGCCCTTTTTTATCGCCGAGCATGCGAGGGCGGAAACGCCGATGCCTGCGAGAAGCAAAAACGTCAAAATGACGCAACTGGCATCCACTAATGCGCTTCCGAGCCGCTCCCTGATCAAGCACGATCCTCGGTGCTAGACTCACCACTATCTATGAGTGCATCGCAGTCCCCCCATTCTGCCCCTTCTTCGACTTCTCGTTCGGATCATCGATCCAATGACCGCAATTCAGTCACGGAGTCGCGTACGGCGCTCCTTAAGCGGGCTGCACGGGATGCAATGGACTATCTCGAAGAGGTGAGCGCAAGGGCGGTAGCGCCTTTGCCAGAGGCTACAGCGAAGCTGGGCGCCCTGCACGGTCCTTTGCCGCCGGGCCCCACCAGCCCGGAGGCCGTTCTTCATCTGCTTCACGAATTAGGCTCTCCCGCAACAGTCGCCAGCGCCGGAGGACGCTTCTTCGGATTCGTGATCGGTGGCTCACTGCCTGCGGCCATGGCCGCGAGTTGGCTGGTAAGTGCGTGGGACCAGAACGCCGGACTCTGGATCGCCTCCCCAACAGGCGCCGAACTCGAGGAAATTGCCGTTGAATGGGTCCGTGAACTCTTCGGCCTGCCCGAAGGGAGCTGCGGTGCAGTCGTCACAGGCGCGACGATGGCCAACTTCACCTGCCTTGCCGCCGCGCGCCACGCTCTCCTCGCCAAAGCGGGCTGGAATGTTGAAGAGGACGGACTTTTCGGTGCTCCAGAGATCACAGTTGTCATCGGCGAAGAGGCACATGCTTCACTGCTCAAGTCACTTGCGCTGCTTGGACTGGGCAAAAAGCGAGTGGTTCGAATTCCGGTGGATGGCCAGGGCCGCATGCGTGCCGACGCGCTGCCCCATCTGGACGATCGGACTATCGTCTGTATCCAGGCCGGCAACGTGAATACCGGCTCCTTCGATCCGGCCGGAGCCATCTGTCCGGTTGCCCGGGCCGCAGGCGCCTGGGTCCATGTGGACGGGGCATTCGGGCTGTGGGCGGGAGCTTCGCCGAGGTACCGGAAGTTAACGAGCGGCTTCGAACTCGCCGACTCATGGGCTACCGACGGGCACAAATGGCCCAATGTCGGATATGACTGCGGTATCGCCCTGGTCCGCGACCGGGATGCGCTGCTGGGAGCCATGAGCATGCGCGCTCCCTACCTGGCGCGGACAGGAAAACGCGAGCCGATGGACTCGACGCCCGAGCTTTCGCGCCGTGCGCGCGGCGTGGAACTCTGGGCCGGGCTTCGGTCGCTGGGGCGCTCTGGCATGGCTGAACTCGTCGAACGCACATGCGACCATGCTCGCAGGTTTGCCGAGGCGTTAAAGGCAGCAGGATTCGAGATTCTGAACGACGTGGTCATCAACCAGGTTCTGGTCTCTTTCGGAGACGCGGAGAAAAACCTGCGTGTTATTGAACGCATCCAGCAGGAAGGGACCTGCTGGTGCGGGTCAACAATCTGGCAGGGCCACACCGCAATGCGCATCAGCGTCTCTTCCTGGGCCACCACTGCGGACGATGTGGAGAGGAGCCTGGCCGCGATTATTCGCGTAGCGCGGGAGTAGCCGTGCAGCTCCGGAGCGGGCTTGCGCAAAAGCTTCAGGCATTGTCTCGGCTAACCGAACCGCTTGACACGGGCGGCAGCGGGCATGAGGCTGATTGCATGAGAAGAACTTCCCGCCTGGTCCTGGTGATCACCCTGGTCGCAGCATCCCTAATTTCAGCTGGTCCTCGAGCTAACTCCCTCACAAAGCAGCCGGCATCGGTCTATCGCGCGAGGCGCGTGGCCCTGGCAGAAAAGCTCCACGGCGGCGTCGCTGTGTTGTTCGCCGCGGAGGAACCTGTTCTCGACCTGATGCCTTACCGCCAGGATGAGGACTTCTACTACCTCACTGGATGGAATGAGCCGGGCGCGGCGTTGCTCATCGTGGCACCTGCCCAGCAGGCGGCTTCCCCTCGAACGTACAAGGAGATACTGTTCCTGCCCACGCGAAACCTGCGCATGGAAAAGTACACGGGCGAGAAACTTGGTGCGGAAACGGCCGATGCTGCGATGAAGGCGGGCGTGGACCAGGTTCTGCCGATGACCGCTCTGCCGGGGGAATTGAATGCATTGGTCGCAGCCGACCGGCGGCTCGATCAGTCGATTTGGACACAACCTGCATCGCCACAGGCGCGGGCTCTTATCGGCTTTGTTCGGACGTCGCTTGGCCAGGACGCAGACGAATCTGCGCGCGATGTCACAGACCTCACACAGCAACTGCGAGTTGTGAAGGATGAGGGCGAGATCGCTTTGCTCCGCAAAGCGTCCGACGCCTCAATTCAGGCGCAGCTCGCGATGATGAAGGCGATCAAGCCTGGAGTTACGGAGCGGGCACTTGCCGGAGTTTTGTGGAACGGCTGGCTGGGCGCGGGGTGTGAGCGCGCATCCTACGCGCCGATTGTCGGCTCGGGTATCAACTCCACTATTCTCCACTACTCTGACAATTCGGCGACGCTCGAATCCGGCGACCTGGTGCTGGTTGACGCTGCCTGTGAGTACTCGATGTATGCATCGGACATCACGCGGACGATGCCCGTCAATGGCCACTTCACCGACCGCCAGCGCGAGATCTACAACGTAGTGCTCGGTGCGCAGCAGGCGGCCATCGACGCCTTTGTTGCAGGCAAATCGAAGATCAACGATCGCGATCGCAAGGACCCCGACTCGCTCGATCAGGCTGCTTACAACTACATCAACACGCACGGCAAGGATTTGCACGGCAATCCGTTGGGCCAGTATTGGCTCCACGGCCTTGGCCACATGGTCGGTATCGATGTGCATGATCCGGCACAATATCCGGCAGTACTCAAACCTGGCATGGTATTTACCATCGAGCCGGGCGTGTATATCCCGGAAGAGAAGATCGGCATTCGCATCGAGTGTGTCTTCCTCGTTGGTCCCGACGGGAAGCTCATCGACCTCGTGGCCGGGCTCCCGCACACGGCAGAAGACGTCGAAAAGGCGATGCATGCGCACTAAGGATGGCTATGGACTCACGCGAATCAACTGAAGGCGAACCGACTCAATCTGACCCGTTGGAAGCGTTGTCCCGCGCTTTCAGCGATCAGTTACTGGCGTGCCTGGACGAATGCGCGCGCGGCCGCAAAGGGCTGTTCTCCAGCACAGCGCTTGACGATGAAGCTGGGTGGCCGGAGGCGGAGCGTCTGCGCGAGCTCGCCCTGGCCCTGCCGGACGTCTTTGCACAGCAGGGTGAACGGAATGCACTGTGCGATGAGTTTCTCGATCTGTGCTCCATGCACGGGGAGTACCACCCCGGCGAGCGCAAACTGGCGCGCGAGTTTCTTGCTCGTATTGAGCGTGGAGAAGTGGGAACCCCCACCGAACCGGAGTTCAAGCCATGGTAGTTCTGCACGCGTTTCTCGCGCTGCTGGCCGGTTTTGCGGTGATGGCTATGCTCGTGGTACTGGTCACGGCCGCGCTTGCACGTTTCACGCCAGACTGGGTTGGCGCAACAGGCTCGCCGCGTCCCGGATATGTCCTTGTCAACCTCGGTTACTCGTTTGTTGCGGCTGCTGCGGGCGGATATGTCACCGCCTGGGTGGCGGAGAACAATCCGCTCTACCACGTGATGGCGTTGGCTATTGTCGTTCTTGCACTTTCGGCTATGAGCGCGCTCCAGGCAAAAGGCAAGCAGCCAGTCTGGTATGCGCTCGCGCTTGTTGGCCTTACGCCTCTCGGAGTCCTTGCGGGTGGACTAGTACGGCTGCGCGTGCTGGGCATTCTCTAAAGCACAACCGACCTCAACGGGTTTGGGTTCTCTGGGCAAGTATTGTTCCTGTGCTTTGGGCTATCTGTTCGAAAGCCCGAAGCAGGAGCACACCCTGAGGGGCTCTACCAGCGCACGCCGAAGGTGACAGGAATCAGCTTGGTTCCAGCACCGATGCCAACTGCACCGAGGCCGTTAGGAGAGAGGCCATTTACCGCCGGCGTATCGACAGACAGATAACGGACTTCAGCAAAAAGCTTTGCTCTGCTGTCGTTAAATTGGCCGCCTAGTCTGCGTTCGTAACCGCCGCCGACGTTCCACCCGCCCTGGTTCGACGAGAAGTGACCAACCACAGCATTCGCGTAGCCTTCTTCACAGAAGTAGTCGCAGTAGAGTTCCAGTTCCGGGTCGGTGAAGTTCGTCACCTTGCGATAGAAACCTCCGCCTCCAGTCACATAAACGCCGTTCTTTGACTTCGGGAACAGATCGACAACCGGTGCAAGCGTGAGGGACCAGATGTGCGCGTTCCCGCCGTTGGCTCCTGTCTCGGCAATAAGCGCCCCAGGTAGCTTGTCGTCGATGAACTGGTACTCAGCCAGGAGGGCGAGGTATTTGTTGAAGTTCAGTCCCCCGCCAACTGTGAAGTTTCCGCCCCAGGTGATGTACTTGGAGGAATCGCCAAGCGGGCCGCTGAAGCCGCCGCCGAATTCAAGGGCGAAATTGTCCGCCAGGTTGTGCTTCCAATCCTTGTGCGCCTCTGCGGATTGTTCCCCTGTTGCGGATGATTCAGGCAGTGACGGCAAAGCCGTCAAGCTGTCGGAATATGCCAAAGAGGCTGTCTGCAGCGAACTTGAATAGTTCTGCTGGGAACTGGACTCGTAGGATTGAACGCTCGTCGAAGCGGATTGGCTGGGGAAGGGAGTGTACTGCGCGTGCGCCATCCCGATGAGGAGGAAGGCCGCAGATCCAGGAATACTGACACGCCGTATGAGCGACTTCCAAACTTGAATAGACATGTCCAAACCTCAAGGATCAATGTTTTTTGACTTGAGCTGGGACGCAAAGACCCTGCACTGAGTTAGACACCAAAATCTGGGGAAAGGTTGCGGCGGAGGGGACTCTGATTACAGGAGTGTGATTGTTTGACAGGACAAATAAGAAAGGCCGGAGTGGTTGCCCCAGCCTTTCTCTTTGTTGGTTTTGTTCGGTTGTGCGAGACGTCAGCCCTGGATGTCGAACTGTTCCGGATGCAGCGTTGGATCGCTCTTGACCAGGATGTTCTTGCCCACCAACTCCTCAAATTCCACCAACCAACTGGCATTGTTCTGCTTCAGCACCTTCACCGTCTCCGGATTCACGCGCAGCAAAACATCCGCCCCTTCGAAGTGCTTCTTCATCTTGCGCAACTCGATGTAAATCTCGTTGCACACGGTGGTTGGGCTCTTGACCATGCCGGTTGCCTGGCAGGTGGGGCATGGAACGCTGAGCGTCCGCTCAAGCGACTGCTTCACGCGCTTGCGTGTAATGGCCACAAGTCCGAAGTCGTTAAACTGCAGAACCTTTGTTGGTGCGCGGTCGCTCTTGAGCGCTTCTTCCAGAGCCGCCATCACCTTGAAGCGGTTCTTGCGTTCATCCATGTCGATGAAGTCGATCACGATGATGCCGCCCAGGTCGCGCAGGCGAATCTGCCGCACAATCTCAGGCACCGCGTCGAGATTGGTCTTGAGGATCGTGTCTTCAAGCCGTGCCGACTTGCCAACATATTTGCCGGTGTTGATGTCGATGGCCACCAACGCTTCGGTCTGGTTGATCACGATCGAGCCGCCGCTCTTCAGCCACACCTTCGAACGGAGCGCCTTTGAGATTTCGTCCTGAATGCCGAAGTGCTCAAAGAGCGGAACTTCCTTGGTGTAAAGCTTCACCCGGCGCACTAGATTGGGCGAGAAGCGGTTGAGAAACTTGACGACTCGTTCGTAGTCGTCCTGCGAGTCCACCCAGATCGAGGAGAAGTTCTCGCTTACCTGGTCGCGCAGGATGCGCTCGATAAGTCCTGTATCGTGGAAAATCAGCGCCGGGGATTTCGAGTCGTCGGAGCGCTTCTTGATGTCGGCCCAGGAATTCAGCAGGAAGCGCAGGTCGGTACGCAGTTCCTCTTCCGATGCGCCTTCTGCAGCGGTCCTCACAATGAAGCCGCCGCTGGCGTCGCCGCGCTCGCTGATCAAAATCCGCTTCAACCGCTGTCGCTCTTCGTCGGAGGCGATCTTGCGGCTCACGCCCACGTGGGTAACAGTCGGCATGAATACAAGGAACCTTCCGGGCAGCGCAATGTGGCTGGTGATGCGAGCACCCTTCTTGGCGATCGGCTCCTTTGCAATTTGAACCAGGATCTCCTGGCCCGGCTTGAGCAGATCGCTGATGATCGGCAGATCGGAAGTCTGCATCGAGCGCCGCGAAGGTCCGCCACGTCGATTGTTCTGGCCGCCCCGCTCGGGCCTACTGTCGCGTCCGCCGCGGCGTCCGCGTCCGCCGCGGGCATCCCGGTCTGAGCGTTGGCGTGAGCCCTCGCCGGTTCCGGGAGTGGGTTGACCAACAGCAAGCGCCTCTTCTTCTTCATCTTCATCGACGCCGTCTTCCTCGTCGCCGATCTTCCCATCGAAGTTCATTTGGATGCGATGGTCGAGATGCGCTTCCTGCAGCAACTCACCCAAATCGCCTGTTCTCATCGAGGGTGGAAGTGTCTCCTCCTCGTATTCATCCAGATCGTGCTCGTCTGCTTTTCCGTGATGGTGATGAGGAGCGTCGAACTCTTCCTCCTCGATCAGCTCTTCTTCGATGTGGCCACTGCCCGGAGCATACGACGAAACAGCAACAGGGGCAGCTGGCTTCGGCTCGGGAACCGGTGGAGCGGGCTCTTCCTGCTTCTTCTTCCCACCCAGGCCAAAGAGCCGGAAGCCCGTTGGTGCCGATGGATCGACATGGTGCGAGGCGGACGCATCAGTAATCTCTTCAGCAGATTCGTGTGCGGCACGTTGTGCAGGCGTCTCTTCGGAGTGCAATGCCTCCTCGTGGGAAACTGCATCTTCGTGCGCTACCTGATCCGCGCTGCCTGCGGTCGAAGACGTCTCGCTAGTCTCTTCTGTTTCCTCGAAGTCGAAGTGCTGCTCTTCGCTCACGGAATGCAGATGGGCAGCCTGAAACTCTTGCTCAGTGGCTTCCGCGCGCTCCTCCACGAGTTCCTGCTCTTCGATGCCGTCCGGGCTTGCGCTGCTTTGTGCCGGTTCGGCGGGTTCAGTCCGGGTTTGGGTCTTTGGTTCTGCCTGCGCCTGCCGATGGCGCGAAATCGATTCGCCTGGGAGCAGCCCGCTTCCGTCCCACTCAAATGGACCCTCCACAAGCGAGGCTGGCTTGAAGTTGCTTGCGGGCCGGGGAGCTGCTTCCTGAATCGGCTTGGGAGCTTCAATCTCCGGTGTCGCGCCGTACTTGCGCAGCGACTCGCCGGGAAGGACAAACGGAGTTTCCGTTTGGCCGCCGCGTGGTTCGCGACTTCCGCGTGAGCCAAAGGAGGCTCGATCTGGCCGGGATTCGCCCCATGGTTCGCTACGGGATTCCGTCCGCTCAGATTCCGCCCGCTCACTCGATGCAGCCTGGAACTGACTCGCAGCCGGCGATTCCTGTACGGGCTCGACAGCACCCTCGACTGCCTGACCCGAACCAGCCCGGTTCTCGTCGGAACCTGCAAGGCCGCGGCCACCACGTCGGCGACGCCGGCCACGCCAGCGCTTTCCTCCGGTCGCCCCAGACTCATCCCCGCCCGCCTCGTGTTCCGAGTCCGAATCGGACTCGATCACAATTCCGGAACTCGCTGGCTCGCCAGGAGCTTTCTGTGGCCGTGCTTCCTGACGCTGTTCTGCTGGCTGACTGTTCCGGCCTTCGTTCCGCCGTCCGTTCCGGCCACTGTCCTGCTCTGGACTGGCTTGACGATGCACTTCGCGCGGAGGCGTTGCAGCTCCACTTGCCGAAGCCTTTTCAAGCTCGTCTGACTCTTCAGGGTCTTCGAGTTCGAGGAAATCGGTTACATAAAGGAACGCGTCGCGTTCCAGGCCTACGTCCACAAATGCGGACTGCATGCCGGGAAGTACCCGTGTTACGCGGCCGTTATAAATGGAGCCCGCGAGTGTGTACTCGTTTTCGCGTTCGTAGTAGATTTCCGCGAGCTGATCGTCTTCTAGAATTGCAAGCCGCGTCTCATGCGGCGTGCTGGAAATACAAATCTCTTTTGCCATCGTACCTTTCCGTCCGGCTGCGATTGGCGGCCGGGAACTGGGGCAAGGCGGGATGGAAAGAATCGAGAGCGGAAGGGTGGGGAATAAGCGGAAGGGATGACCTGCGGCCGGCTGTCAGGCTGGCGACCGTGTGGCAGGCTTCCCAAATGGGAGGCAAACCGCGCCGAATCTCCTGCGCAAAAAGCTCGAAGTACCTTGAGGTGCAGCTATCCAAATGCAGAGAGTTTGTGGCCTCCCGGTGCGGGGCCGTTAAAGCCATGGGGGGCGAACTGCATTGAAGCGCGGTGCGGGCAACATCCAGTTGCACGCAATTCTCCGCGCAGGCAGTATCGCTCAAACTCCGCCAATCCCTCATCGCCCCTCTCCAACGGTCTTCTGTTGTAAGGGCGGTGTGGCTTTCCCATCTCTGCGTGCTCATGAACCCAATCCTGCCGGGCTCGAGATCCATCCGGACCTGGCCGGCTAAATGCTTGAATCCTGGACTCTTGCCAGCCGCATCTTTCTGATGCGCGGCAAGAGGTAAACCTGTGTTTCCGCGCTCCCCGGCAAGCGAATCCACCGCCTCGGCAAGGGAACTTTCAGTTAACAAACCGGCGCATGCGGACGTTCATCGCCACACCCAGCGCCAGGAATGTGAACAACACCGAAGACCCGCCGTAACTCATTAACGGCAAAGGAATTCCGGTGACTGGCATGAAGCCAATGACCATGCCCACGTTGACCGAGATCTGAAAGGTCAACACAGCCACGAATCCCATGATAATCAAGGAACCGGACAGGTCTGCGGCTGTTTGAGCGTTTTGAATCAAACGCATCAATATGAAAAAGTATAGCAGCAGCACGATAACCGCGCCGACAAACCCGTGCTCCTCGCCAAAAGCGGCAAAAATGAAGTCCGCATGGGGAATCGGCAGGAAGTCCCCCTGCGTCTGGCTGCCCTTGGCTTCCCCCTTGCCCCATATACCGCCCGAACCCACGGCGATCAGCGATTGCCGAATCTGGTAGCCGGCACCCTTGGGGTCGCTGTTGGGGTCAATGAAGCTGGTGAGCCGCGCTCTCTGGAAGGGCTTCAGTATCTTCCCGCTGCCCAAAACGCCGCCAACCAGCGCAATGCTGCAGACTGAAAGAATCAATGCCTGGCGAACGTTAATGCCGCCCAGGAAAAGCCCTGCAATCAGGATCGGGATGTATGTGAGGCTGGTTCCAAGGTCAGGCTGAATCAGCACAAGTACCATCGGCGCGCCCACCATCGCGAAAGCCTTGAAGATGTCTCGCCAGGTGAGCGACCGGCCGCCGAGGTTGGCAAAGTATCGCGCAACCGCCAAAATCAGGATCAGTTTCACCCACTCTGACGGCTGGAAGAGCATGGGGCCGAACTTGATCCAACGCTTACCGCCAAGGGCCTTATGGCCGAAGAGCTTCGTCGCTACCAGCAGTAGCATGAAGAAGCCGTAGAACCAGGGTGTCCAGTCGAGCATGCGGTGATAATCGACCTTGGCGAAGATAAACATAGCCAGCAGCCCGCCGGCAATATAGAACATCTGCTTGGTGTGGAAGCCCACGTACTTTGTGTGCAGGGTAGCGGAATAAATCTCCAGCACAGAGAGCGAGCAGAGCAGCAGGATCGCCGCCAGCAGTGGCCAGTCGAAATCGCGAAAGCTCAGGAATCTGCGCATGCCCTACTGTCCGCCCCGCGGATCATTTGCTTTGCCCGACGAGACGGCCTGCTCAACCGGCTTACGTGCCTGTTCGTCCAATTTGACCGCCCGTGCTCCCATCTTGGCATTTAGTCCTTTTGATAGCGGCTTTGTGGAGTTCCCGCTCACCCCTGGCCTGGACACTGGCAGATTTGCGGCTTTGGCCGTCAAAATGTCCCCATGATCGATATAGAAATGTCCAGCGTTCAGGCGGGTTGCATCGGCATTCGCTCCTTTGCCCGAAGGAGGTAAAGGCTGGGTCCAAACAGCTCCCACTTCTGTCGGCGCAGACTGCTTCGATGGAGCCAGATTATTCGCAATCCGCCGCTGCTTCTCGATGTAGGCTGCAACGACTCTGGCACCGATGCGGGCGGGGTAGTAACTGAAGCCGCCGTTCTGCCAAAGGACGGCGACCACCAGTTCAGGATTGTGCGTTGGCGTAACGCCCACAAACCAGACATTCGGGTTCGTGACGCGGCCCTTGCTGGTTTTGTCCAGCGCCTCATGGCTCATCACCTGCGCGGTTCCGGTCTTGCCGCCAAAATCGATCCCTGGCAAGCCATCCGCGCCCGCGGTGTGGTACAAGCCGGGCTGGGTTACCTGGTACATGCCAGCGGTAATGGTTTGCCAATTCTCAGGGTCGATGGGGAGATTCGCTTCGCCAGACCCAGGAAAGTCTTCCTGCAGCGACTTGCGGAAATCGGCCGGAAGTTGATCGGGAGACACCACATGCGGCCTTACCAAATGTCCGCCGGATGCTATGCCGCCAATGATTCGCGCCAGTTGGATTGGCGTTGCCTCCACGGCTCCCTGGCCGATCGCGACGTCGAGCGTCTCGTCCGGGTACCAGCGATTGTGGTAGGTCTTCATCTTCCACTGCGCGCTCGGCATCAGGCCGGCCTGCTCGCCGGGGAGATCAATTCCTGTCTTTTGCCCGTAACCGAAGGCCGTCGCGTACTTCGCAATCCGGTCAATCCCCAGCCTGTCTCCCAACTGGTAGTAGTAGGTGTCGCAGGAGAAGGGAATCGCGTTATGAATATCGACTGCTCCGTGATGTTCGTCGCAATGGTGAAAGAAGCCGTAGGGCCCCCATCCTCCTGTACAGTTCACCTTCAGGGTCTGAGCGATCCCTTCTTGCAGTCCCGCCACCGACATTAGAATCTTGAACGTTGATCCGGGCGCGAGCTGGGCCTGGATTGCCTTGTTCAGCAGAGGATGATCCGGGTCGGTGATCAGCTTGTTCCAGTCGGTGCGGTTGATGCGGATGGAGAAGGCATTCGGGTCGAAGCTGGGGCGGGAAACGAGCGCCAGAATCTCTCCGTTGCGCGGGTCCATCGCCACAATCGCGCCGTTGCGATCGCCCAGGGCAAGCTCAGCTGCCTTCTGGAGATCGTTATCGATGGTCAGCTTCAGATCTGTTCCCGGTGTCGCGTGCTGTACGCCCAGATAGCCGACCTCGCGACCGTGGCTGTCCACGATCACGTCGCGTGAGCCGTCCTGCCCGCGCAAGAGCTTGTCGTATGTCTCTTCCACGCCTGCCTTGCCCACTACGTCGCCTGGGTTGTACCACGCGTAGCGGCTTTGGTTCAGGTCTTCTTCGCTCACCTCGCCCACATACCCAATGATGTGCGAGGCGAATCCGTCGCGAGGATAGAGCCGCCGCTCCTCATCGATCGTCTCCAACTCCGGCAGTTCGTTGCGATGTGCCTCAATAAATGCGTCTTCGTCGGCGGTTACATCCTGCTTGATGGGGATTGGCTGATATGCCGGGGATGCCCGATAGTGGCGTAGCGTTGCTCGCAGTTGATCAACGTCCAAATGCAGCCCGCTGGCAATCATCGGAAGGTCCGCGTCGACGTTCTTGCTTTGCTCCCTCACCAGGAAGCACGAGATCGAGGGGTAATTGTCAACGATGATCCGCCCTTCGCGGTCGAAGAGCTTCCCGCGTGGCGCCAGTACTGGTTCCTTGCGAATGCGGTTCTGCTCCGCCTGCAGGCGATAATCCTCCGCGTGCAGAACTTGCAGGCGCCACAGCCCGGCCGCCAGCGCCAGCATCAGCGCCAGAATGCAGTATTGCACCACCGCCAGCTTCACACTGGGGGGTTTTTCTCCGCGGCTGAACTTAATAGAATCCATCGTCACCTGAGCCCTAGCTTAGTCCCAATTCATATTCCCCATACATTTGGTACGCCGCGTCGCTGTCATTGCATTTTCCCCGTGTACAAGGCATGCCATCCTGGTTGCGACTTGCTCGCTTTGCATTTCTAGTCCCTGATCTGAAGACGGTCCAAAAGTGGAAACGTAAGAACGGCAATTACAGAATTGCCAATGGCCTTGAAAAGTTCGATCAGCCAGCTCCACTCCAGTTCCATGCCGAGCAGGAACCGATAAACGAATACATAAATTACGCTTGCCAGGATCGAGAGCAGAAAGCTGAGCAGCAGCCGCACGGTGAAGTTTTCGACATCGATGCGTACGCCGACCGACGCCGCCAGAAACCCAACCACTGTCTTCGCGATCCCGTTGACCCCGATCGCGTGGTGCGAGAGCGCATCCTCAAACAGGCCCATCGAGGCACCCATGAAAGTGCCCTGAATGGGACTGCGCCTTCCCAGCGCAAAATAAACCGTGACCACCAGCGGCAGATCGAACCATGCAAACCTGCCCAGGACGCGCGGCAGCCAAGCCTGCAGCACAAGCGCGACCAATGGCACCAGTCCGTAAACCAGGCTCGGGTAGCGGCGGATCTCCAGATCGCGGCGATACGTGGCGCTGAGCACGGCCATCAGGGATTCCTCCGCGGCGTGTTCGATTGACCAGCTTTTGCCGGGGCAGAAGATGCTGGTTTGGCTGTCGGTTTCTCGCTGGGCTTACCGCTACCCCCTATTTGGCCGGGATGCTTGCCCTCTGGAGCCGCCTTGGGCGTCTGTTCCTGCGGCGCAGTGGAGTCCGTTGCGGTCGTGCCGTCTGCTATGCCCGGCGTGAACCGGTCAGGGTGCAAGGCCCGCGGCGGGTTCGTCACGGGATTTGGATTGGATGAGTCATGGAGCGGCTGCTGATCCGGCGGTAAATTTGGATCGATCAAACCAGGCAGGTGTTCGGCCATCATCTCTGAAGCCTTCTGCTGATCCCTGGCTTGTTGTTCGCGGACCTGCTCATCGTGAATAGCGGCGGCTTCAGGACCTTTCAGCGTTTCGCTTGTTGCAATTTCATGCTGATCTGCCGGCGAGAACCGCGGCTCAGTTGAAGTCACAACCAGCACCTCATCCAGCCGGTCCAGATGGGCCGACGACTTCACTGCGACGATGATGAATCCATCTCGCTCAGGATCGCGGACTACCTTTTCCACCGTCCCCACCGGCAGCCCCCGCGGAAAGATCTGGTCGCCCCCGGAGGTTAGCACTCTTTCACCGGGCTGAATGCGGTTGTCCGCCAAAATGCCGACAATCTCCGGCTGGCCGGCCGCGTTTCCGCGCAAGATGCCGCGAATCCTCGTCGTTCCCAGAATTACGCCCGCACCGCTGGTTGGATCGTTGATCGCCAATACCTGTGAAGAGTGCGGAAACACATCGCGAACCTTGCCCACAATGCCGTCGGGCGTGATCACGGCCATGTCCCGGTCCAGGCCTTCGCCCGCACCTTTGTCGATGTAGAACACGCGCGACTGGTCGCTGCCGCTCGAGCCAAATACCTGCGCCGCCACAGTCTTGTAGATGTACTTCTCCTGGAATCCGATCAGGCCTTGAAGTCGCTGACCCTGGCGCGCGTCTTCGAGCATCGAGGCTTGCTCCAACCGAAGCCGGTCGATGGTCTTCTGCAACTCCTGGTTCTGCTCCCTCACATGGCGCAGATCGATGTAGTTCTGCCAAAGCCCCCCGATGCCCAGTTTGGAGCCGTGTATCGCACGCTCCGCCGGAGAAACCAGCGCATTCGCCCAAAGACGGATTAGGCGAACGCCGGGCCCGTCCCCCGGGTCCAGCTTGCCTCGTCCATCGCCTATGCGCCTCACCTGCACGGCGAGCCCGATGATCTGCGCCAGCAGGACTGCCAGGAGCACGACCAGGTTCCGATAGCGGACGAAGAACGATTCCATAAAAGCCAGTTGTCGGGTGTCAGTTCTCAGTTGTCAGTAGCAGGTGCGAAATAACCAGGAGTTCCGATGCATCTCAATAAAAGCTTTGTTCTCAGGGCGGGTTACCAACGGTGGGCCAATCGCTAGCCACCGTCGGCTCCGTCGCCATTGAGAGCTGACAACAGATCACTGACAACTATCTCAATCGATCTTGATTTTGCGAAGCAGGCGGAAGTCAGACAGCATCTTTCCGGTGCCCAGAACTACCGAGGCAAGTGGATCGTCCGCCACGGAAACAGGCAGGCCGGTCTCCTCGCGGATACGCTTGTCCAGATTCTTGATCAAGGCACCGCCGCCGGTGAGCACAATGCCGCGATCACTGATGTCGGCAGAGAGTTCCGGCGGCGTCCGCTCTAATGCCACGCGAATCGCGTTCATGATGACGGCGATGCACTCGCCCAGCGCCTCGCGAATCTCGCTGTCATCGATGGCGATGGTCTTGGGGACGCCTTCAATCAGGTTGCGCCCCTTGATCTCCATGGTTAGCGGTTTGTCCAGCGGGTAAGCCGAGCCGATCTCCATCTTCACCGCTTCAGCCGTGCGCTCGCCAATCAGGAGGTTGTACTTGCGCTTCAAATAGTTGGTGATCGCTTCGTCCATCTGGTTGCCGGCCATCCGCACCGATCGCGAATAGACAATGCCGGAGAGAGAGATGACTGCGATATCCGTAGTTCCGCCGCCGATATCGACGACCATGTTGCCGCCGGGTTCCGTGATTGGCAGCCCTGCGCCGATAGCGGCTACCATCGCCTGCTCCACCAGGTACACTTCGCTGGCCTTGGCCCGATAAGCAGAATCTTCGACCGCGCGTTTTTCCACCTGGGTAATTTCAGAAGGCACACCGATGACAATCCGAGGGTGCACCAGCATCTTGCGGTTGTGGGCCTTCTGGATGAAGTAGTTGAGCATCTTCTCGGTGACTTTGAAGTCGGCGATGACGCCGTCCTTCATCGGCTTGATGGCCACGATGTTGCCGGGGGTGCGGCCCAGCATCTCTTTGGCTTCCTTGCCTACTGCTTCTACTTCGCCTGTGTTCTTGTTAATGGCCACAATGGAGGGCTCGTTTACCACAATGCCTTTGCCGGCAGCGTAGACGAGCGTGTTGGCGGTTCCCAGATCGATGGCCAGATCACTGGAAAACATACTGAAAAGCGAGCGCAGGCCGTGCGATCGCGAGGAGCGCGAAGGATAACCGTTCAATGACATTGGAGAATTGAATCTACCTCAGGATTAATTGTACGGCCATCGAGCGACGCCGCAAAAAAAGCCCTGAAAGCCCCTTGTTTAGAGCGCCGAAGTAGTAAATGGTGCGGTAAACTCAGGTGTTTCCCGGCGAGACAAGCGGCGCATGACCGCTCCGTCAGTGCCCGGTATTCGTCGGGTTTTGCCGGAAATTCGAGGGAATCCTATGACGACCCCCACGTTTCACAATCTGATTGGCGGCCAGTGGCTGCCTGCTGCCAGCGGCAAGACCATTCTCAACCTCAATCCTGCCGACCACACCGACGTAGTTGGCGCCTTTCCCGCCTCGCACGCCGAGGATGTGGACCTCGCTGTTGCGGCCGCACGGAGGGCCTTTGCCAAGTGGCGGCTTGTTCCGGCCCCCAAACGCGCTGAAATCCTGGTCCGGGCAGGGAACATCCTAGTCCAGAACAAGGAAAGATTTGCCCAGGATATGACGCGAGAAATGGGCAAAGTGCTGGCGGAGACCCGCGGCGATGTCCAGGAGGCAATTGATGAAGCATTTTACGTTGCGGGCGAAGGACGCCGGCTTTTTGGGGTAACCACGCCGAGCGAACTCGAAAACAAATTCGCCATGAGCGTGCGCATGCCGATTGGTGTTGTCGGCTTGATTACGCCGTGGAATTTCCCCATGGCGATTCCAAGTTGGAAACTCTTTCCCGCTTTGGTTGCGGGCAATACCTGCGTGATCAAGCCCGCTACCGACACGCCCCTCTCCACCTACAACCTGGTTCAGGCGCTGGTCGATGCGGGACTGCCTCCAGGCGTGGTGAATCTTGTTTGCGGCACAGGGTCAGCCGCCGGTGCGGCGCTCGTCGAGCATCCCTACGTCCGCGCCATCAGTTTTACCGGCTCAAGCGAAGTGGGCTCGCGCGTCGCGCAGAGAGCGGCTGCCACATTCAAGCCAGTCTCGCTCGAAATGGGCGGCAAGAACGCGCAAATCGTGATGAACGATGCCAACATGGATCTAGCCCTTGAGGGGGCGCTTTGGGGCGCGTTCGGAACCACCGGCCAGCGCTGCACGGCCACCAGTCGCATCCTGCTACAGAGCGGCATTGCCAAAGAGTTTACTGCGGAGTTTGTGGCCCGCGCCAAAAGTTTGAAGGTCGGCAACGGCCTGGATGCGTCCGTGCAGGTGGGCCCGCAGGTGAATGCGGCCCAGATAGAAACTTCTCAGCGCTACGTCGAGATTGCAGTGTCAGAAGGAGCGCAAGTGCTCACAGGTGGCCAAGCGCTCATCGAAGGGCCCTACGCGCTCGGAACATTCTTTGAGCCAACGGTTCTCGGCGGAGTGCGGCCGTCGATGCGGGTCGCGCGGGAAGAGGTGTTTGGCCCCGTCGTCTCTCTCATGGAGTTTGACACCTTTGAGCAAGCCGTCGAGATCGCCAACTCCATCGACTACGGCCTGTCGACCGCGCTGTATACGAAGGACGTGAACCGCGCCTTCACTGCGATGCGCGACCTCGAGGCGGGCATCACATACATCAACGCGCCCACCATCGGCGCTGAGGTTCACCTTCCCTTCGGCGGAGTCAAGCATACCGGCAACGGCCACCGCGAAGGCCTCGGCGCAATTGAGTTCTTCACTACGTGGAAGGCCGTCTACGTGGACTACTCAGACAAACTTCAACGAGCGCAGATCGACAACGCAGACTGAGTGGTGCCGCGCATTGTGATCTCGAATGTTGTTCAATCAAATCGACTCCACCCCCTCCATCTTCGTCCTCACTTCTGCTGTAATGCTCTCGATTTCGGGATAGGGGTTGCCACTCTCGATCACAGGCAACTCTTCAAGAAGCTCGGGGTAGGGCGTCACCTCCACACCGTGGAACGACGGAAAGCCGATTGAGTCGGCCAGACGGCAGGAAACATTGATGAGCGCAGCCATGTTCCATTCATCAGATTTCTGCCTCGAGTGGTGATGGTGCGCGACGATGGACTCGAATGCAACGGGCAGGTTCCAACTGGCCACCAGTTCGGCTCCCACCTCGCAATGATCGTATCCAAATGCCTCGCGTTCAAGCGGCAAAATGCTCGACGACGTCCCCTTGTGCTTGCCGAGAAGGAAAGCGTACTCCTTCGGTTCCAGAACCGCGAGCGCAAGGCGGCCGAGGTCGTGTAGAACGGCTCCCGTGAATGCCAGATCTTTGTCCAGATCCGTTTGCGGAGCGAGTGTCTCGGCAATCAGCCCGCATGCCAGGTTGTGCTTCCACATGTCGCGCATCACCGGCCGGCTGAGCGCGTCGCCCAGAAACGATCGCATCGCCACTGTCAGTGCGATGCCTTGGAGATTCTTCGCCCCCAGCCGCGATACAGCTTGCGCGATGCTCACCGCAGGTACGCGCGGCGCATACCACAGAGAATTTGCTATCCGCAGCACTTCAGCAGAAAAAGCCGGGTCAGAGGAGATCAGCGAACTCACTTGCGCAAACGGTGTTTCCTCGTTGTTTACGAGCTTCATCACGCGAATAGCAATCTGCGAGAACGGGCAAAGGCTGAAATGGGCCCACGGAGCCTGTGTATTTCTTTCCGAATCAACCGCATGAGCATGCATCATCCGAGTCACCTCTCCGTTGGCCGTGCGTCGGCCTCTGAATAAAAACCAATGCAGAGTGCGCATCATTTGCTTTTGGCTTTCCCGCGAACGGGCTTAGAAGTGCGGGCGGAAATCAGCCAGCAGCCCTGTTGGAGCAAATCGGCTGAAGAGTCGCCCTTCGAGGAGAGTGTTCGAATTCCGTACACCGCCGTGGGCTTGGTACTTCCGCCTTCGGGTCTTCCAAAGCGGAGGTCGTTTCGATCCGGCTCCGGCCGAGTTGTGGGCATGTCAGCTGCCTGTGTTCATCTCAGGGCTCGTCGCCTTCCAGCACATCCCGCAACGCAAAGCTGGTCTCAAGGCGCGTGACGCCCGGAAGCCGCGAGAGTTCCTTTTGATGCAGGCGTCCATAGTCATCGATTCCTGAGACGCGAACCACCAGCATGTAGTCAAAGTGCCCGGCCATCAAATGGCAACTGGTGATGCCTTTGCAGCGACGGACCGCCGCTTCAAACGCTGCGAGTACGGCGGCCGACTGCCGTTCGAGCGAGACGCGGATGAACACCGTCATACGCTTGCCCAGGAGCCGATCGTCCACCAGGGCGCGATAGCCGCGAATTGCACCCGTCGCCTCCAATGCCTGGATACGCCGAGAAGCTGCTGACGCAGACAACCCAACGGCCTCGCCCACCTCGAAGTTGGTCGCCCGCCCGTGGCGTTCGAGATGGCGGAGGATCGCCTCATCCAGTTCGTCGAGTCCGCCCACTTCGTTCGTCACTGATGGTGATTCGTCCTGTTTTAGGCTTTCTTGCGTCAAGTTGTGCGCAAGACTGCTATTTTTGTCGCGTTTCGTGCTCATGGCTGCCTTATATCACAAACTTTGCAAACATTGACATCGCAAAGCGCCGTACGATCATTCCAGTTGAAAGCGAATCTTGCCCGGCGCCGAGCAGCCCTCCCCAGCTTCATTTTGGCGCCGGGCCGTTCTTTGCTCCTCGCTTCGCATATTCGGCGTCCAATCCAATTAAGGAGGGCCAGTCATGATCGTCGGAGTTCCCAGAGAAATCAAAGACAACGAGGCCCGCGTAGGGGTCACCCCGGCGGGGGCAAAGGCCCTTGTCGAATGCGGTCACACTGTTCTGGTGGAAACTCGGGCTGGCGCACAGTCCAGTTTTGACGACGCGGAGTATCAGGACGCCGGCGCAGAGATTGTTGGTGATGCCGGCTACGTCTGGGGCAAATCCGAGATGGTTGTCAAGGTCAAGGAGCCGATCCAAAGCGAGTACGTCTATTTTCGCGAAGGGCTCGTGCTCTTTACCTATCTGCACCTTGCGCCGCTTCCAGGGCTTACGGAAGAGCTGCTGCGCAAAAAGGTAATTGGAATTGCATACGAAACAGTGCGCGATCGACAGGGAACTCTGCCGCTGCTTACGCCAATGAGCGAGGTCGCGGGACGGATGAGCGTTCAGGTTGGCGCTACCTATCTCGAAAAGGAGCGCGGTGGCCGCGGAATCCTGCTTGGTGGCGTTCCAGGCGTTCCACCGGCGCACGTCTGCATCATCGGCGGTGGCATTGTGGGCACCAACGCCGCGCGCATCGCCCTCGGCTTTGGTGCAAAGACCACCATCATCGACGTGAATCTCAATCGTCTACGCGAACTCGAAGACATATTCGGCGGCCGTCTCTACACGCTGGCTTCTAACAGCTACAACCTCGGTCAAGCCACTCGTGAAGCAGACCTGGTTATTGGCGGAGTGCTTATCCCCGGCGCTACGGCGCCCAAGATCGTGACCAGATCCATGGTCAAGGCAATGAAGAAGGGCGCGGTCATTGTGGATGTTGCCATCGACCAAGGTGGATGCGTCGAAACCGCCCATCCAACTTCACATTCCAACCCCAGCTTCGTCGAGGAAGGCGTAGTCCACTACTGCGTCACCAATATGCCCGGCGCGGTGCCGCACACCTCAACGCTTGCGCTCACCAATTCGACGTTTCCTTATCTTCTGAGGCTTGCGAATCTCGGAGCTCGCGAGGCTCTCAACCGCGACCCAGGCCTTGCCCAAGGGCTCAACACCTGGTTGGGCCTGCTGGCCCATCGGGGTGTTGCCGAGAGCCAGGGCAAAGAGTGGACTCCGGCGGCCAACCTCATCGCGTAGACCGCCCACGCATAAGGCATGCTGTTTTTGCTACGATTGGGTGCTGAGATCGCATGCGATCACGGGCCTGCGCGTAAGGTCTGCATGGAAACTGCGCGAAAGCGGTCAGGCCAGGAATCCCAGGGCCGCTGCCGCGCTGAGGTTGAGCACTGAGGTCCAGACTTACCCGATGAATCAGCATGTTCCGCAAGGCAACGAACCACTTACAGGCTTGCGCACACCGCAGGAGGGCAGCGCTGCTGTTGCGGCCGTCCAGCGACGTTTGCGTTCGTCTTCGCGTGCGTGGGTTTTCCGTGTTGCTGGCGTCATTTGCGCCATCGCCAGCGCTTTCATTGTCGTGTCGGGACTTGTATCCGTGCTCGCGGCGCATGAGCCGGAGTCCATCCTTATCGACTATCCGCTGAAGGGCTCGATTTTTCCTCCCGACATGGCCGCACCCACATTTCTCTGGCGCGATCTGATCTCGGCCTCAACGAGTTGGCAGATCGACGTGACATTCGCCAGCGGGGCGCCTCCTATGCGTCTGACTTCGAAGGGGGAGTTGATGCAGATTGGCGAGATCGACAAGCGCTGCATCTCAAACACCAACAAGCTCCCCGAACTTACGCCCGAGCAGGCGGCAGCGCACACTTGGAAGCCCGACCCCACCACATGGGCAGCGATCAAGCATTCAGCGGGCGCAAGATCAGTCTCCATCTCGATCCACGGTCTCGGTGTCGCCGGCAGCACCGCAACCTCCCAGGGATCGACCGAGATCTTCGTCTCCTCCGATCCAGTTGGCGCCCCGATCTTCTATCGCGATGTGCCGCTGATGCCATCCGAGACGGAAAAAGGCTTCATCAAGCCGCTGGCCAGTTCGGCGATTCCTCTCATCGCATGGCGCATGCGCAACGTCACCGACGACTCGAGTCATGTGGTGATGACCGACCTGCACAGTTGCGCCAACTGTCACTCCTTCGCGGCCAACGGCAAAACGCTGGGCCTCGACATGGACGGCCCGCAGAACGACAAGGGCCTCTACGCAATGGTTCCGATCGCGAAGAAGATGACCATCCGCAATGAGGACATGATCTCGTGGTCGTCGTTTCCATCGGAGAGCGGCAGCCCGGTGCGCGTCGGGTTTATGTCGCAGGTTTCTCCCGACGGCCGCTATGTGGTCACGACAACGCGCCCACCCGGCACTTCGAGTTCGCAGTTCTACTACGTTTCGAACTTCAAGGATTATCGCTTCCTCCAGGTCTTCTATCCCACCCGCGGCATCTTGCAATGGTACGACCGGACGGAGAAGAAGCTCTACCCGTTGCCCGGCGCCGACGATCCACAGTATTTGCAGGCCAACGCCGTGTGGAGTCCTGACGGAAAGTACCTTGTCTTCGAACGTGCTGTCGCAAAGGATCCATATCCTGCCGACGGCAAGATGGCCGCTTACGCCAACGATCCCGAAGAAGTGAAGATTCAATATGACCTCTACCGAATCGACTTCAATGGTGGCAAAGGTGGTGCGCCCGTGCCCATCGAAGGCGCGTCGAACAACGGCATGAGCAACAGCTTCCCCAAGGTCTCCCCCGACGGCAAGTGGATCGTCTACGTACAAGCAAAGAATGGTCAGCTGATGCGTCCCGACAGCAGGCTCTGGATCGTTCCAGCCACAGGCGGAATGCCGCGACGCATGAATTGCAACACGTCGCTGATGAATTCCTGGCACAGCTTCAGTCCGAATGGACGCTGGCTTGTCTTTTCTTCGAAAAGCAGAAGCCCCTATACGCAGATGTTCCTCACCCATATCGATGCGGAGGGCAACGATTCTCCAGCCATTCTCATTGAGAACTCGACCGCAGCAAACCGCGCCGTCAACATTCCCGAGTTCGTGAACATGGCTCCGAGTGGCATCGACCACATCGACACGCCTGCCGTTGACTTCTACAAGCAGTACGATGTGGCCGCGGACCTTGCACGGAAAGGCCAGTATCAGGCCGCCATTTCCGAGTGGGAAAAGGCGTTGGCCATGAGCCCATTGGATGCGCGCGCCCATAACAACTTTGGCCAGACGCTGGTTCACGCGGGTAAGGCGGATGGGGCCATCGCGGAATTTCGAAAAGCCGTCGCCGCCAAGCCGCTTTACCCTGAAGCGCAGAGCAACCTCGCCATCGCGCTCGCCGGCGCAGGCCATCCCAATGAAGCTATCGAGCACTTCAAGCTGGCCATAGAGGCAAATCCGGCCTTTGCGGAGGCTCACAGCAACCTGGGCCATGTGCTTGCTGAACAAGGAAGAATTCCAGAAGCAATCGAGGAGTACGAGAAGGCACTCGCCGTCAATCCCGACTATGCTGAAGCGCACAACAACCTTGGCTTTGCGCTCGCCTCTGCAGGGCGAATGGACGAGGCAATCGAGCAGTATAATCTCGCGCTCAAGAGCGATCCGAAGTATGCGCACGCGTACAACAACCTGGGACTCGCCCTTGCAATTCAGGGCAGACTCGACGACGCCGTCAGTGAATTCCAGAAAGCGATCGAACTCGACGGCGAGTACGCCGCGGCCGAGGGGAATCTGGGGCATGCGCTCGAGGAGAAGAACCGCTTCGACGAGGCCATCGAGCATTTGACGCGAGCACTCTCGATCGGCCCGGCATCCGCTGAAGTAGAGAAGAATCTTGGCCTCGCGCTCGCCGAGAAAGGCCAAGTGGACGACTCCATTCCGCACTTCCAGCATGCGATCGCGCTTTCGCCGCGTATGGCCGAAGCTCATGCGTACCTGGGAACCGCGATGATGGTGAAGGGCAACCGAACGGAGGCGCGAGCACAATGGCGCGCAGCCCTCCAGTCTGAGCCCGATAACGTCCGGGTGCTCAACGATCTCTCCTGGCTGCTGTCGACCGCACCCGAGCGTGCGTTGCGTAACGGCGCTGAGGCAGTCCGGCTAGCTAGCCACGCCGTTGAACTGACCCATCATCAGGATCCGCTGCTGCTCGGAACCCTCGCCGCGGCGTATGCTGAAGCAGGCGATTTCAGCCAGTCAATTGCAACCGAGCGGCGAGGCGCAGAACTCGCCCGGAATCAGGGGAACAAGCAGTTGGTTGCGCTACTCGAGAACAGGCTTGCGCTCTTCCAGCAGCACACACCGATCCGCCAACATTGATTCAGTCAGCGCGAGCGTTCGCGCCCCTACCGTTGCAGGATGTCAATGGTTTGCGTGAAGTCCGTCACGCGCAGGTGCTTTGCCAGCGCGGGGTGTTGTCGCTGAAGGGCTAAATACATCTCCCACGCAACGCGGCGGTAGCTGAAGTGGCCGGCGGGCGCTGAGCGCAGTTCTGAGATGTATTGCGCCTCGGCAAAGTCCATTTTGAAGAGGCTCCGGATGCGTGTGCCGAGCGGCAATAGATAGAGCGCAGACTGTTCCGCTTCTGTCGCCTTGCTTGCGGCGATCTCATTGCTCGCCGCATGCGCCTTGGCGACCGCAGACTTGAACTCCGCCATGACTCCGGCTTCTTCGAGCAGGTTCACGCCCGGTCCCATGTCGCCGTTTTCTGGGATCTCGCATCCATGTGCGGTCGTGAGCGGCTGAATAATCTGCGTGCAACGACGGTGGCGGTGCATATCGCGGAAGCCGCCAATGTCCATCAGGAAGTCAAAGCGCAGTGCAGCGCCGGCGTGGAAGGCGCGAAACGCCTCATCGTGCCGGCCGCGATGACGCAAGCCCAATTCTATGATTTCGTTGACGCGCGCTTCGGGCAGACTGGCCACTACGTCGCGCGTCTGCCGGAAGGAGTGTTGCCCGGCCGAGTAAATCAGCGTTGCAGCCAACTCCACTTCGAGGCTCTCGGTCCTCTCGACAAGGTCCACTACGGGAGCCGCGGCAATAGGCTCCCTGCCCAGCAGTTCACGCGCAGCGTGGCTCAGTTCGGCCTGCGTCTTCACCTGGTAGTTGTTCGCATGTGCGTACTTGACAAGCGTGGGCGCTGTCTTCACTTCGCGCACAAACAACTGCGAAGCCTCACCGGCCAGGTTGTGATCCGTCACAGAGAGTTTCTGGATAAACGCGCTGGCAGCCTGCGCGTTCACATTCCATGCTGGGCCCGTGGCTGCTTCGCGCAGCTTAACACCTAACTCGCGTACTTCGGCCATGGGGTGCGAAAGCAGCCGCGAAACCTGCGTCTCCAGCGTGCGTGCATTCACAATCTGCCCAAGCGAAGTATTGGTGGCCAATGGCAGCAGGTAGCGCGCCACATCGAAAGCACGAGCCTTGAGGGTCCGCTCGTAGGCCTCCGGCTTCATTGACTCCGGCCTGGTTACACGCCGCCTCAGCGCCTCTTGCACCGCTGGCGTGGTCTGCTGGTAGGTCGCAAACAGGCTCTGGACCGTTTCTACATACAACTGGCCGGAAGCCGCGTCTTCGCCAAAACCGGGCAGGTACCAGCCTGACTTGACGAAGTTCTGGTAGCGGGTCGAGCGCTCCTGCCCGTCCCAGCGCTGCTCGTCCACCAGGACCATGGCGGCCAGCAGGCTCAGGCGCTCTACCGCGAAGGCAATATGAGCCAAATCGGCAATCGACCGGTGGCCGTATTCAAAATAGAACGTGTTGAGGAACTGCTCCGCGCGTTGTGAGCTGATCTCAGTTAGGGATTCTCGCATCGAGAGAGCAGAACGGGAGTACTTGGCCATTGCGTAGGCCAGAACTTCGGGGTCGGCCCCATGGACGGCAAAGACGTCTGTACTGTTGCGCGCCCCGGAAGGAAGTAAACTTTCACTGGACATTGAGAGTCGCTCGCGACCAGAATACGGCATAAGAGTGGTTTTTCCGCGTGCCGGGTCGTGTCGGTAGATGTACACTGCGGGTTTTCCTGTTGAAAATCCGTTCCGTCGGGCCGAGGCTCGGCACCGGTTCGCGGGAAAGCGCTGCGGATTGGGGCTGGAAAATTCCACCGATTGCGGGCGGAGAATCCGCGAAATGGAGAATGCCCGGCCGATCCTCAACGGCACCGGAGGTTATTCTGGCTGGAGCAGTTCCAAGCGTAACTTCAGCTTGCGGTATTGAGTTCAGGTTCCCAGGGACGCGCGAATCGTTTTCAGGAGCAACCGGGCCATGCAGGAGTATCTGATTCGCACTTACCATCGGCCAAGGCCCCTGCCTGCTGGCCGCTGGCGGATGACCCAGCGCTGGAACGACCTGCTGTTTGCGCACTGGCCCGTCTCTGTGTCTCAAATGGATGCGGTGCTGCCCGGTGGGCTGCAGGCCGACATCCATCAGGGTTCCGCGTGGCTTGGAGTCGTTCCCTTTTGGCTTGATCGCATCAAGCTTCGCGGCGTTCCACCCGTGCCCGGAACACAGAGCTTTCCCGACTTGAATGTGCGCACATACGTGCGCGACCGCGAGACTGGCGATCCGGGCCTCTATTTCTTCAGCCTCGAAGCGAGCAACCTGCTTGCTGTCGCCGTTGCCAGAATGTTCTTCCACCTGCCGTGCCACTGGGCTGAGATGCACATCGACCAAAAGACCGACCGCGAGTTTGCCTTTTACAGCCGCAGGCGCTTCTCAAAGCAGCAAGTGATATTTCAGGCACGCTATCGCGGGCTTGGGCCCACGCGCAAACTCGCCGAAGCACCTACCGGTTCGCTCGAGCACTTTCTCATGGAGCGTTCGTGCCTCTTCACCCTCAACCGAGTCGGCCAGCCGGTCAGGTCAAACCTCCATCATGTCCCCTGGCCGCTGGAAGAGGCAGAGGCAGAGATCGACCGCAACGATATGGCCGAGTCGATTGGCCTTAAATTCCCCAATCAGGAACCGGTACTGCATTACTCTCGCCGGCTGGCGCTCTACATCTGGCCTCCAGAGTTGCTCCGGCCTGTGCTGGCGCCTCGCCCGGTGACCGTGGCCGCCACGCCGTCTGGATAAACCTGTTACGCGGCCGATCGATGACTCCCTCGACTTCCAGTCCACCTGACGGATTCCTGGTCCTCCGCCAACCTATAATGGACAACGGCAAGGGGCGGTGATGTGCTTGAACCCCTCGATCGAGAGGACTTGATGGCAAACCTACCGGGACGAATTGCGCTGGTGACCGGCGCATCGCAGGGAATTGGCCGGGCATGTGCCCTGGAGCTGGCGCGCGCAGGCGCCAGCGTGGCGCTGGCGGCCCGTAATGAGGCGAAGCTCGCCGAGGTTGTGTCCGAAATTGAGGCTGCCGGTGGCAAGGGCGCGGCGTTTGCGCTCGACGTTTCCTCTGAAGATTCCATCAAGGCCGGGGCCAAGGCAGTGCTCGAGCGCTTTGGCAAGGTCGAGATCCTGGTGAACAACGCCGGCATCACTCGCGATGGCCTGATGATGGCCATGAAGCGTGCAGACTGGGACGACGTCCTGGCCACCAACCTGACGGGCGCATTCCTGCTCACGCAGGCGGTGCTTCGCCCCATGCTGAAGAACCGCTGGGGCCGCATCGTAAACATCACCAGCGTGGTGGGCCGCACGGGCCAAGCCGGGCAGGTGAATTACGCTGCGTCCAAGTCCGGCTTGATCGGGCTTACGCTTTCGCTGGCGCGGGAGGTGGCTTCGCGCGGGATTACGGTGAACGCCGTTGCCCCTGGATACATCGAGACACCGATGACTGCCGTGCTGAACGAGCAACAGCGAACGGCGATGATGGCGACAATCCCTCTCGGCCGAGCCGGGACCGACATCGAAATCGCTCACTCGGTCGCGTTTCTTGCTTCAGAAGAGGCTGGCTACATCACCGGCCATGTTCTGGACGTGAACGGCGGCATGTTCATGGGTAGCTGACCCACTTTCGCCCACCGGGTAACTAAAAACGGCACACCGTAATATTCCGCGGTTGGCCAGCCGATAAGCCATGCGAGAAGGAATGGCATGGCAACGGACGAATTAACGCACCAGGTAACGGCGGAAACAGTTCAAGCCCCTGCGCTCGAGCATCCGGGCGCACTGCGGTATGTGGCGCGTCAGCCTGTGATGGACCGGCGCAACCGAGTTCACGGGTATGAGTTGCTGTTTCGCGCCGGTCCTGAAGCCGTTTTTCGCGGGAACGGCGATCTGGCAACCCGAACGATGCTCGACAATACCGTAATGTTGGGCCTGGAGCGGCTGACTGGCGGGCTTCCGGCCTTTCTCAATTGCACGCGCGAGTCTCTGACCGAAGATCTGGTCAGTGTTCTGCCATCCAGCATGACGGTTCTCGAGATTCTTGAGGATCTTGCGCCGACGCCACGTCTCATTGAGGCTTGCCGGAGTTTGAAGTCAGCCGGTTTTCGCATCGCGCTCGATGACTTTACCTGGAAGCCGGATCTGGAGCCGCTGGTTGCGATGGCGGACTACATCAAGGTTGATTTCCGGTTGTCGAACGCCGAGGAGCGCTTTCAGTTGCTGCAAAGGCTCAGGGGATTCACTTTGGCGCTGGTAGCGGAGAAGGTCGAAACGGAAGATGAGTATAAGCGAGCCTGTGACGAAGGGTTCACTCTTTTCCAGGGGTACTATTTCTGCCGCCCGGTCCTGCTGAAGAGCGGCAAAGTGCCGGCCAATCATTCCCATCATGTCCAGATTCTTAAAATGCTCCGCGATGACTCGCTGGAGTTGCGCAAACTCACCAGCCTGGTCAAGCAGGACGCTTCGCTCACCTACCGTCTGTTACGCCTGGTGAACTCGCCCATGTGCGCTGTCCGTCAGGAGGTCAGGTCGATTCGGTCCGCCCTCCTTGCTGTGGGCGAAGATACATTCCGCAAGCTGGCCACTCTTGCCATCACCAGCGAACTGAGCCAGGGACAGCCCGAAGAGCTGCTGCGCGTTGCCTTCGTCCGCGGCCGGTTCTGCGAGCTTGTTGCGGAACTTTGTGGCCGCGACTCCACGGAACAGTATTTGCTTGGCATGCTCAGTCTCCTCGATGCGATGTTGAAGACGCCTATGGCTGAACTTATTCCGCATCTGCCTCTGCGTTCCGAGATCCACAACGCGTTGCTCCACAAGGCCAACGACGAGAGCACCCCGCTCGAATGGCTGGAGTTTCACGAACAGGGCAACTGGGCCGGATGCGATGCCAAGGCGCAGAAGCTCAGGCTGGATGAAGAGATCCTTGTGGAAGCCTATGCCGATGCGGTTGTCTGGGCTGAGGACGCACTTCGCTCCACGCTATGAGGCAGACTTGACACGTGTGTGGCCAACTCATTCGTCGCTCTCTTACTGTCCGGTCAGGCTTTCTTCCGGCAGCAGTTGATAGCTGACGAAGGCTACTTTCTTGCTGTCGGGCGACCAGGATGGCACGTTCATGGTGCCTTGCCCACCGAACAGCGTTGCCAATACGTGCGTTGACTTATCCTTCATCGACATCAGGCGCAGCTCGACATCCTTGTTGGCCGGGTGACCCGTTACGCCCGGTTCATACGCCACGTACACCATCCACTGACCGTCGGGCGAGATGTGTGGGAACCAGTCGTTGCTCTCGCTCTGGATCACCTGCTCCTGCTCTGAGCCGTCGGCCTTCATGCGCCAGATCTGCATGTGTCCGGTGCGTTCGGAGTTGAAGTAGATGTACGCGCCATCCGGCGAATATTCGGGCCCGTCGTCGAGGCCCGGCGCCGATGTCAGCCTTGTTTCTTCGCCGCCCTCCACCGGGATTGTGTAGATGTCGAAGTTCGCGTTGCGTTCGGCTGTGAATGCAAGCGTCTTTCCATCCGGAGACCAGCCGTGCCAGTACGATGGCGCATTGGGCGTCACAAGCCTTGGCGTACCACCCTTGGACGGGACAATGTAAACACGCGATTTGTGATCGTCGCTCGATTGATCGCTGATGGCCAGCCACAGCCCCTCCGGAGAGATCCCATGATCGTTGTTCAGGTGAATTTGCGGGGCAGTCGGAATCACGTCTGGAGAAGAACTCCCGATCAATAGCCGGCGCAGTGTTCCATCCTGATTGAAGATCAGATACTTTCCGGTACCTGTCCAGTTGGGCGCTTCAAAGTGTGCCGTGTCGACATACTCCACGTGCCGATCTGTCGATGCGATACTCACGGTTTCGAGCGAGCTGAGGAGAACTTTCTTGCCAGTGACCGCAGGAAGAGGCCAGATGCTCAAGTTTCTGAAGACCGCTTTCTGCAGATCGTCCTTGTCGTGCGCGCAGACGCCGATGCCGACGTAGAACTCGCCCTTGAAGGGCACCTTGATCGACGCGCCAGCAGGATGGAGGGCCCCGTCACTTCCTGAGACAAAGGCGTAGAAGTAATCGCCGTGCTTTTCAAGGCGAACAGTGCGCGGCGCATCGACATTGGCTTCCACCTCATGGGTGTTTGAGCCTGCGGGAAACCGATACTGCAATGACGTCAGTCCGCTGCCATGCACGGCGATGTCCACCGAAGCGGATGGTCCGTCGAGCGATTGCCGCATCATGAGCACGGCCTTTTTGTGGGCGTTTCCTTCGGTCTCGAGAAAAAAGGTGCTCGCGGTGATTGAGACGTCGCCCGTGACCTTCTTCCAGGCAAAGTGGAAGTCGTCGATGCCAAACCACATATTCTCGCCACTGCCCGCGACTGTGTACGACCCGGAGTCAGGGTCGTAGAGAACCGAGCCGGGATGCAGTACCGTCCCGACATCCTGGTGGCCTTCAAAGATCCCAATGGCCTGGCTGGTTTGGTTCGGGCCAGACGGGTTCGATTGCGCCTGGGAATCCATGGTTGAAGCAGCAAAAGCAAAAGCGGTCAACGTTCCAATGAGAGTCATGGGGCACACCAAACCAGAAATCATGCTTAAACCTCTTGATATAGACCGACATTTCGAGGCATTTGATTGCTCGAATTCGATCCGGAGTCGAGGATATCGCATTCTACCCGGACGTTTTCCGACCGGGTGTCTGGATGTATGTAGACGAAACGCATCGAATGTAGGCGGAAAACGTGAGCAATTAGCCTCGTAAGGGCGTTGATGAACCTCATAAAGCCTTTGAAATGAGAGCGTACTGCAATACAGGATCAGTAATTGGCATTGCCGCACTCAGGGTAAGTTGATGAAAAATAAGCTACTTGAATGGATTTTACAGCGGTACAGGCGGTTTTCTCGGATTTTCTTGAATTTGCACGGGTGACGGGGCATTGGATGCGGGATCGGGGACTGGGGCAGGTTGCGAGCTGTTGAGCGGGTCTGCCGGCGGAGCGGAGGTTGGGGCCGGGGGAGTTGCGGAGGCGGCGCGTGCGGCGGCGACTCCAGACTGAGGGTGGCCACCGGGGTAGCGTGCCGCCTTCAGCGCCCCTGGGAGTCTCTCAAGTAGAAATCTCACGATGTCGGTGACGTTGGTGTCGTACTCGGCAGCAAGCCGGCGTGTCTGGCGGTAGAGTTCGGGATCAACGGAAACAGTGATGTTTCTGACTTTTCGCATAACAGCTCCAGAGATCGGAGAACAGAGACCGGAAATCAGGGACTAAGGGACTGAGGGACTGAGGGACTAATGGACTGAGGGACTAAAGGGCCAGATCCCAGGCAACTGGGAACCGGCAGAATTCTGGATCGATGGCCACTTTTACCGGAGTCTCAAGGCCACGGTACTCCGGTTTGGGTTAATTACACGCAAAACTCAGGGGCGATATTTTGGGGGTGGGGATGGGAGTATGCGGGTGGGCTTACGCGCGCGGTGCGCGCAGGCTGCGCATCAACAACAGCATGATCCAGGCCGCGGCTAGGGATGGCAGCAGCAGGCCGACCAGGCCAGTCTTGTAGCTGCCGGTTGCATCCTTCATGATGCCCATCCAAAGCGGGCCGATGAACCCGCTGAACATGGTGATGGTGTTCATTGCGGCCAGTCCTGCGGCGGCAGCGCGGCCGGCAAGAAACTGCTGCGGCACAGCCAGCGCGGGCGCGAGCATGGAATTGAATGCGATGAATCCGATGGCTAAAGAGATGACGACGACCCACCGCGCCGAAGCCAATCCGGCACATGCATACGCTATGCCCATCACGAGGCAGGGCACGATGCAGTGCAGTTTGCGCTCGCGGGTGCGGTCGGAGTGGGACGCATTCAGGATCATTCCCAGTGCGGCTGCGATGCCGAATGCCGCAATCAGCCATCCAACCTCAGTCACGCTCCAGCCGGTTACGCCCTGGAGGATGGCCGGAGCCGAAAAACTGTAGGCGTAGCTCACGGTCAGGGCACACAGAAAGTACGTTCCGATGAGCCATACTTTCGGCGAAAGCAGCGCCTGCAACACGCTTGCTCCGTGGCCCAGGTGAGCTTCAGCGCTGTCGATTTTCAACTGGGCAGCGAGCCACGCTTTTTCTTCCGCGGTCAGCCAATCCACATCCTTCGGGCCATCGGGCAGCGTTTTGAAGATGACAATACTGAAGAGGGCGGCAGGCAAACCTTCCAGCAGAAACAGCCACTGCCAGCCCGACAAGCCGAACTTTCCGCCGAGCCCAAGGAGCCACCCGGCCAGGGAGCCCATGACCACTGAAGCGAGCGGGAGAGCAATGTAGAAACGGCTCACGGCGCGTGCCCGCGCGCTGCCGGGAAACCAAAGTGTGAGGTAGAAGACTACGCCCGGAAAGAATCCCGCCTCCGCGATCCCCAGCAGAAGACGCAGCACATCGAACTGTAACGAGGTGCGGACGAACATCATAGCCATGGCCAGCAGTCCCCACGTGAGCATGATGCGCGTCAGCCACTTCCTGGCCCCATAGCGGAGCATCATCAGATTCGATGGGACCTCGCACAAGGCGTATCCAATGAAGAAGAGGCCTGCCCCAATGCTATAGGTGGTTGCACTGAAGTGCAGATCGCGGTTCATCTGAAGCGAGGCAAAGCTGATGTTGACGCGGTCGATGTAGGCCAGCCCATAGCCCACGCCGATGACGGGCAACAGGCGAAGGGAAGCCTTTCGCTGGGTCGATGCGGCGAGTGCGTTGTTTTGCTCCGCGCCACTCAAGTGGATGGCTGCCGGAGCGGGCCTTGCGTTCATGACTTGCCTTACACGATCCGCTGGGGAAGCAGACGTAGGGGAAGTGAAGGTAAGTCAATCTATCACCCTGGATGGGCGATTCTATAAAAGAAAAGCGCAGCGCTCTGGACGCTGCGTTTTCTTGTTCTGGTTTTAATACGCTGCTGCCTACCGCGGCGGAGGCTCATTGCGCGGCACCGTCGGAGGCTGGCCTTGCGGCGCTCCCATGGCACTGACTGCGGTGGCCAGGAAGGCCCCGTCCTTCACCGCACCCTCAACGCGCACATTGTCTCCCACCTGGATGTCGGCCAGGGTGATGGGATCTCTCCGCTTGCGGAAGGTTGTGTTTTCGTCGGCCACAAACGTGTGAGGCGCATTGTCCACCGAGCCCGTCAGCGTCACCCTTACGCCATCAATCGCCGTGATCTTGCCCATGAGCCAGGTTTTGCCGTAGTTGGCTTGCATCTCTCGCATCTGTTTGGCGCGTTCCGGATCGATTTGCATGATGGCCATGGCGCCCACTGATTTGGCCTGCGCGTCGACTTCGCCCATGGCCATGACGGCGTCGCCGACCTTGATGTCGGTCGGCTTCAGTGTTTCGGGTGGATTGCCGCCATAACCGCCCGCGCCTCGACCGCCGGCCGCGCCTTCGCCTCGCGCGCCACCTCCGCCACCGGGGCCCCGGCCTCCGGCTGGAGCCTTCATGATGCGCGTGTTTGCGCTGAAGTGAATGGCGTAGCTGTCGCCTGTATCGGTCTTGATGGTGTAGTGGTCGGCAGCGACTTCGGTGACAGTTCCCATGAGCCCGCGGCCGGTGCCCATTCCGGCGCCGCCCCAACCGCCGCGGCCGCCGCGTTGTTGCTGCTCACCGCCTTGCCCGGTCTGGGCCGACGAATCTTGAGCCAATGCGGAGCTGGCTGGCAACACAAATCCACCCGCCGTGGCAAAAATCGATAAGCTGAACAACCCTGTAGCAATGCCCAAGACTTTCATCGGAGACTCCCATTGCCGAACTTCCTGGCCAATAAAGCGGATTTAGGAAGCGCCGGTTCTATCCAGATAGACGCGAGAATGGCAAAGGAGGACGACAGACTCTAAGCCGGCGCGGTCCTGCAGAGCGTCTCAGCTACTGCGGACCTTGCGCGGCAAGCATTTGTTCAAACGCGGGAATACCATGCAAAGCGGCGAATCCCTGGTCGGCGATGATCTTCTTCGGATTGGTAAACCCCTCGTTCAGGGCCCGCCGCAGGTATTCAATGGCACGATCATTCATTCCAGCGCGAACACAGGCCTTGGCCATGTAGAAGTTCATCGCCCCACGATTTTGCGCGGTTGAAGGGTTGTCGACGGTCGGTCCCAGCCGATCCTCGAAGATCTCAGGACTGATGGCCATGGCGGCCTGGTAGCTTTGCCAGCCCAGCTTGTACTTGTGCTCAGCCATCTGGCTGGTTCCCAGGTTTTTGAGGATCACCGCCGATCGCGGGTCGATTTTGAGTGCACGGCGGTACATCCTCTCAGCGTCGCTGTACTCCATGAGCGAGTCGTAGGTGGTTCCGAGATTGTTCAGCACGCTCGCGTTGTGGGGATCGATTTTGAGTGAAGCCTGGTAGCAACGCGAAGCGTCTGCAAGGTCAGACATCATCTGGTAGGCGATGCCCATCTTGTTCCACACGACGGCCGAATCCTGTGGAGCTTTCTTGTAAGCATCGATCGCGGCCTGGTACCTCTGGCGCGCGGACAGGGTGTCACCCAGTTGCTCGGGTGTAAGTTGCGGAACTTGCTGCAATGGCGGCTGGGCAGTGGCTGTGCCGAGCTTAGCTGCTTGCTGCGACGGGGATGTGGAGGGGGTTGACTGTGCGGATGGTGGTGCGGCCTGAGTTGCCGATTGCGGCAAGGCCCGCACCGGCGCGCAGGGAAGCAGGGTTGTGGCTGCGGCGCTCATGGTGAGTGCTCGACGCCACAGGCTATAAAGGGTCCAATTCATATTCCCCCTTCCAGGAAGACATAAGCTGGAATGGTCGGGCGAACTGAGGGTCCGAATGAATTAGAACACCAACAAAACACCGCGCGCAAAAAACAAACCTGCCCGGGGAGGGTGGTCGTATCTTTGCAGCCATAAGGGGTGCCGGGGGGCCTGGGGGCGGGATTGCCCCAAAATGTGTTGTCTGAAAAGCGGTTACGGACCTTGCTCGGCTAGAAGTTGGTCGAATGCAGGAACGCCGCGCAGCCCGGCAAACTCTTCGTCTGCGCCAATCTTCTTCACATTGGTGAATCCCTCGTTGAGGGCGCGTCTCAGGTGGTCGATGGCGCAGTCGTTCATTCCTGACCGCATGCAACCCTTCGCCATGAAGTAGTTCATCGCGCCGCGGTCCTGAGCCGTTCCGGGATTTTCAACCCGCAGTGCCGCCTTATTGCGGAAGATCTCCGGATCCAGTGCTTGTGCTTTTTGATAGGCGGACCAACCTTTTTGGTATTGGTGCTGGGAAAGGAGCGAGGTGCCGAGATTCTTGTAGGCCAGCGCCGATTTTGGGTCGACCACGACTGCTTTGCGGAACATCTTCTCCGCATCCCGGAATCGCTTCATCGAGTCATAGAGGGTGCCCATGTTGTTCAGGGTATTTGCGTTTTTCGGGTTCAGCTTGATCGACTCCTGATAACATCGGCTCGCCTCCTGTTGGTTGAACATCAACTGGTTCGCGATACCCATTTTGTTCCAAACATCTGCCGAGGGGGGTTCCATCTTCTTGTATGCCGCGATGGCGGCTTCATAGCGCTGCCGAACCAGGAGAACGTCGCCGATTTCCTCCGGTGTGGCAGTGACCGTTGCGGAGGCGGCTGGCGGGTCCGGTAACCGAATGGGGTCAATTTGCTGTGCAAAAGCGCAAGAAGCTCCCAGAAGAACCACTGAGATGCCAACCAACCCACTCATGCCGAGGTAATTGTTCGCCATCACATTCCTTTTCTCTTTGGCGGCGAGAAGGCCGTAATTTTTAACCAAAAATTAACTGTCAATTAATGCGCTCGGAACAATGCGCCGTCAAGTGCATTACGAGACACATAAGGCAGAAAGTTGAAAAACGGTATCCCCGGGGACTTAACTGGCTGAATTCGGGATACACTTTCGGAAATGGGAGGGGCGGCAATGAGCGCAACGACGCAGCAAATCCCGCGTGGAACAGGGCAGGCCGGCGAGGAGTTGGAGAGTATGGCTCAGGCTGTGACTGAGCGCTTCATGGCCACCCGATGCAGGACGATCGAGCTTTGCGCGCCGCTCACCCCGGAAGACATGATGGTGCAATCGTGTCCTGAGGCCTCGCCGGCCAAGTGGCACCTGGCGCACACCACCTGGTTCTTTGAGTCGTTTATTCTGCGCGAGTTTTTGCCCAGCTACCGCCCCTTCAACGAAGACTTCTCGTGGCTCTTCAACAGCTACTACCAGAGCTTCTCGGCCTTCCCTGAGAAGAGGCTTCGGGCATCCTTCTCCCGTCCTGGACTGGAGGAGGTTCTGCGCTATCGCGAGCATGTGGACCATGCGATCGAACTCCTGCTCGAGCGGAACCCGGTGGCCGAGGTCCTGGAGCGAATTGTGCTCGGGGCCAACCATGAGGAGCAACACCAGGAGTTGCTGTTGACGGACATTTTGCATGCGTTCTTCTCGAATCCGCTGCGGCCGGCTTACCGAAACGATCCGGCGTGGGTTCATCCTGCGGCAACTGCTGGTGGAAAGGGGCTGGAATGGATGAGTTTTGCCGGGGGGCTTTCCGAGTTTGGGCATAGCGGCGAGGGGTTCTGTTTTGACAACGAGCTGGCGCGGCACCGCGTGTGGCTGGAGCCTTACAAGCTGTCCAGCCGGCAAGTTACATGCGGGGAGTTTGCGGAGTTCATCGAGGACCGAGGATACGAGCGGCCGGAGCTGTGGCTCTCGTCCGGATGGGACGCTGTGAAGGCGAATGGCTGGAAAGCGCCGCTCTACTGGGGCCAAAGGGAGGAAGGCTGGTCTGTGTTTACATTGCGCGGCGAGTTCTCGCTCGACGAGCTGGAGGACTTTCCGGTTAGCCAGGTGAGCTACTTTGAGGCCGATGCATATGCTCGGTGGAAAGGAATGCGGTTGCCCACCGAGTTTGAGTGGGAGGCGGCTGCGGCCAGCGCGCAGATCGAGGGGAATCTGCTTGACTCGGGGAATCTGATGCCGGTGGCTGCGGGCGAAGAGCCGCGCCTGTTTGGCGACTGCTGGCAGTGGACGGCGAGCGCTTACCTGGCATATCCGGGATTCAGCAGCCTGCCAGGGGCGCTGGGCGAGTACAACGGCAAGTTCATGAGCGGGCAGATGGTGCTGCGGGGCGGGTCGTGCGTGACGCCGGCGGCGCACATCCGGGCATCGTACCGCAACTTCTTTGCGCCCGAGACGCGCTGGCAGTTCTCCGGGATTCGTCTGGCGGGGTAGCCGGTTACCTCGAAGCCGGCGCATGCATCCAAGTTACACAGAGTCTTAATGAAGCCTGGCATCTCCTGCCGCATCCAAGTGAGTCATGAACCCAGCGACCTTTCGCAGCGCTGAAGCTACACTCGAAACGCCTGTCGCTCCTTACGCAGATTCGGGGCCTGTTGCTGCGTCTGTTCGCTCGGGGCTGTCGACGCGCCCGCGGCGGTTGCCTCCCTGGCTGTTCTACGACGAGGCGGGTTCGGTGCTTTTCGAGCGGATCACGGAGTTGCCCGAGTACTACCTGACCCGCACCGAGCGTGGCATTCTGACGGCCCATGCGAGCGAGATGATCGCGCTGGCGGCTGAGGGGAAGGAGCTTCGCATTGTTGAACTGGGGGCGGGATCGGCGGACAAGACTCGGCTGCTGCTGGCCGCTGCTGTTGCGGCGCAGGGGCGAGTTCTCTATGAGCCGGTTGATGTTTCCGCAACCGCTCTGGACGCGGCGCAGGAGCGAATCGAGCGGGAGATTCCCGGCGTCACGGTGGCTCCGCGGGTGATGGACTACGTGCACGGGTTGGATCTTGATGCCGAGGGCGAAGATGAGCGGCGGCTGGTGCTCTACATCGGGTCGAGCATCGGCAACTTCGATCCTGAGGACGCGGCAAGGCTGCTGGTTGGTGTTCGCAAGGCGCTTCGGCCGGGCGACGCGCTGCTGCTCGGTGTCGATCTGGTGAAGGACATTCCTACGCTCCTGGCGGCATATGACGACGCCGCCGGAGTAACGGCGGAGTTCAACCTGAATGTGCTGGCGCGGCTCAATCGGGAGCTGGGCGCAAACTTCAACCTGCGCGCCTTCCGGCACAAGGCTGTGTGGGATGCGGTGCACTCGCGCATGGAGATGTACCTCGAAAGCCTGGCGGCGCAGAAGGTTCACGTTCGGGCGCTGGGCCTGGATGTGGAGTTTGCCCGTAGGGAGCGGATACATACGGAGAACAGCTACAAGTACGCTCCGGGGCAGGCAGAACGGATGCTGGAGAGTGCCGGCTTTGCGGCGGCTGGAAACTGGAGCGATGCTGATGGCTGGTTTGGGGTTTGCCTGGGACGGGCGGAGCGGAACGTATAGGGTGTCGGGGATCGGGAGTTGGGAATCAAGGGGAATTGGGCAAATTCATCGCAAGTAAGAGGGTGTTTTACGCGGCGAAATGACGCATATTTGGCTTTTCGTGGCAGGGGACATAACAAGTCGTGTTATATTTTGACGTCAAAAGGAGCTGCATGGCGGGTTTGCCGGGGGTGGATTTCGCGGCTCCCAAACGGGAAGGCTTGGTTTGTGGGCGGGGCACGGGTGGGTCAGGCGCGCGGGTCGTCAATTTGTGGGTGAGGCGAAGAGGATGAGGTTGCCGTCGGGATCTTTGACGATGAATGTTTTGGCGCCCCAAGGTTCGTCTCTCAGGGCCTGATGGAGAGGCACGTCCGCGGCCTGGTACGCGAGAAAGAGTTGCTGGATTTCGTCGGCGCTGGCGAGGGTGATGGAGGCGGAGAGCAGGTCTTCGCGTTCGCGGATGCCGGGGGCGAAGACGGGCTCGTCGATGGAGCGGAGGGCGAGGCGGGCGTTGTCGCGGCTCACTTGGGCGTAGAAGGGCGGGTCGCCATAGACGAAGTCGATGGTGAAGCCGAGGCTGGTGGTGAAGAAGAGGGTGGATGCGTTGAGGTCGCGGACGTAGAGGTGGGCGGCGATTGAGGAGAGTGCGGGGTGGGCGGGTTGGGACATGGGAGGGGAAGCTCCTGTTCTGGGCGAAAGGTTCCCTCGCTTCAACGTAACTTCGGATCCTCGGTGGATCAAGGGGTGCCACACGCCGTGAATTTCATCGCGGCCCTACGGGACGCGGGGGTCTTTTGGGGCGGTTTTCCCCAGGTTGCACCCGCCACCCCAACGACGAATACCTGTCAATGGGGACCCCGGCCCCGGGGCTAGATTCATGGTGCCCCTCCGGGGCACACGCGACAGTGTTGCAAATCAAGTGCGCAACCAGTTTTCGACGTGCAGCCCTTTGACGCGCTTGAATTCTCGAATGTTGTCGGTGACGAGAATGGCATCGAGGGCGAGAGCATGGGCGGCGATGAGGAGATCGTTGGCGCCGATTGGAGTGCCTGCCTTTTCCAGTTCGGAACGGATTCGGCCATAGTGGCGGTCTGCATCCGGTTCGAGGGGAAGAATATCGAGGGCGTTGAGCAACTGATCTACGCGTGCGGCCAAGATCGCCGAACCGCTCTTGGCTGCGCCATAACGGAGTTCGGCGGCGACAACGATGCTGGTGGCGAGCGAGTCGCGTTCTACGGCAGGGAGGGAGGAGATCCTGGCGGCGACCTTGCCCTGGGGATTCTTGAGGAGGTCGGACAGGATGTTGGTGTCGAGGAGATACTGAATCGACATCAAATATCCAACGCCTCAGGGGGCAGGTCGCTGATTGCGGGCATTTGTTCTTTCTTGGTGAGTGGCTTCCACGTGGAAAGAAGGTCGGCCAGCGCCGGGCGGGGGAGGGATTCGAGGATCAAACGGCCCTTAGCATCGCGCCGAAGAGTCGCCTCGTTTCCGGGCAACTCGAATTCGCGGGGAATCCTGACTGCCTGGCTTCGGCCGTTTTTGAAGAGGCGGACATTGCGGATTGTTTCGGTAGCGGGCATAGGACCCTCGATATTCAGCATATGCCGAGGCATATGCCGCTGACAAGGATGTCGGCTCAGTTCCTGTGGCCGCCTTCACCTGTTGGTCAGGTCGGATGGTCTCTTCGCTAGGATTCGTCGAGGTCCCTTTCGGGTATCAATAAATCGCCAACATCTTCGAATTCAACTTGGTAAATCACCGTTCCAATCGGAAATCCAAACGTTTCCGCTTGGTCGGCGGTTTCCACCGGAATGATTGCGACAATGCAGCCAAGCTTCGTCACGACAACGCCGGTTTCCGAAGGAAGGTCGTAGCGAACCACTTGTCCGTAATCGAACTTCAACGAGCACCTCCCTTTTCGACAGACGTGCAGCGACCGTGAGTTACAGCGCGACCCTACGGGACGCGACGCTTTTGGTTGGCAGCTTTCCCGGGGTTTCACCCGGGGCTAAATTCGGTTGCCCCTCCGGGGCACGTTCGGGTTGGCGGGGAGGGGTTCATGGTCTCCCACCCTTCGCCAGAAAGGAGGCGAAGGATGGGGCACCCGATCATTTTGGTTGGGTGAGAAATGAGTCGAGCAGCAGTCGCGCCGGATTATTTTGGCGAAGCGATACGGACGAGCAGGGTGTCGTGGCTTTGGATTTCGATGGGCATGTTGGGGGTGAGGGTGATGGGCTGGCCGGTTTTGAGGTCTTTGCCATTTTGTGGGCCGTGGAGGCCGAGCTTGGCGAGGTCGAGATGGAAGGGGTGGGTGGAGTAGCGAGAGTCGCCGGCGTCGAGGACGGCGATGGCCAGCGCGCCGCCGGAGAGATGGCGGGTCCAGACTTCGACTTCGCCGCCGGAGTAGGCGCGGGTGGCTTGATGGCCGAGGCGATCCTGATCGATGGCGATGACATCTTTGTTGGTGAGGATGGCCTTGATTTCGGGCTTCATGTTGGGCAGGTCGTTGCCGGCGAGCAGGGGCGAGGCCAGCATGGACCACATGGCAAAGTGGGACCAGTTCTCGTTAAGGGATAGGCGGCCGTTGCCGACTTCGAGCATGTCGGGGTCGTTCCAGTGGCCGGGGCCTGCGTACTGGGCGAGGCCGGCTTGTTGCGACAAGATTGCGTAGATGCGGTCCCAATGGGGATCGATGTCGCCGGTGGTGCGCCAGAGATTGCCACCGAGGGCGGGCGCCCACTCCCACACGGCGTCCCAACCGTATTGGCAGAGGGAGTAGACGATGGGGCGGTGGGTGGACTGGAGGGCCTTGCCCATTTTCTGGTAGGCGGCGACCATGATGCGCATCTGCTCGGCTTTGTCGGTGGGGGCCTGCTTGATCATGACTTCGGGGATGAAGCTGCAGAGGTCGTATTTGAGGTAGTCGATGCCCCACTCGGCGTACATTTTGGCGTCCTGCTCCTCGTGGCCGAGAGAAGCGGCATATCCGCCGCAGGTTTTGGAGCCGGGGCCGGAGTAGATGCCGATTTTGAGGCCTTTTGAGTGGACGTAGTCGGCGAGGGCTTTCATGTCAGGGAACTTGTCGTTGGTATGGAGGAGGCCGTCGGCGTCGCGCTGGCCTTCCCAGGTGTCGTCGATGTTGACGTAGGTGTAGCCGGCGTCTTTCATGCCGGTGGCGACGAGGTTGTCGGCGGCGGCGCGGATATCTTTGTCAGTGACTCTGCCGGCGAAGAAGTTCCAACTGTTCCAGCCCATGGGGGGCGTGGCGGCGGTGATGGGGGCGGATTGGGCGGCGGATGGCGTGGGGTTGCTGGCGATGAAGGCGAGGGAAGCAAGAGCGGCAAGACAGAGCGAGGCGGCGATGCGCATGATGGGGCCTTTCGTGACTTGGATTGCAGCGGACTCGGTTTTTGTGAAAACGATTTCAGCGGGAATTCTAAGCTCGCGGCGCAGGGCGAGGCAATGGCCGCCGCCGTTTCGCTACGATTGAGGACAAAGGAGGGTTTGCGGTCATGATGGATGCATCGAGCGCGCCCACGAGGACAACCCTATCGCCGTGGCTTTCAGTTCGAGGCGGCGCACGCGCTGTGGAATTCTACAAGCAAGCTTTTGGGGCAGTGGAGGTTTATCGGATCGAGGATCCTGATGGAAACGTTGTTTCGCGGCTCTCGATCGGGGGCGGGGAGTTCTGGCTGGCCGACGAATCGCCGGAACATGGGAATGCGAGCGCAGGAGGAGACGGCGCTAGCGCTGCAGTGCGCATGATCCTGACCGTGGCCGATCCGGATGCTGTGTTTGCGCAGGCCATTGCTGCCGACGCCCGGGAGATCTACCCGGTGAGTGAAAGCCACGGCTGGAGAGTGGGGCGGATTGTGGATCCGTTTGGTCACCACCGGGAGATTGGGCGGCAGCTTGACCGCGAATGAGTGAGTCGCGCTAACCTACGAAGATCGGGAGTGTGGTTCGATGCCTGTTACAGATGCCGAGTTAGCTGACCTGTTTCTGAAGTTCTCTCGGGAGAAGCTGGTTGGGCAGTACTGGGTGCGGATGCAGGCTGCCGTGGGGCCGTTGACAGAGGAGCAGGTATGGTGGCGGCCGAACGAGGCGAGCAACAGCATTGGGAATCTGGTGCTGCATTTGAACGGGAACGTGCGGCAGTGGCTGGTGGACTCGTTCAACGGGGCGGAGGATGGACGGGATCGGCCAGCGGAGTTTGCCGCCGTGGGCGGGATGACGGCGGGTGAGTTGCTGGCAAAGCTCGGCGCGACGATCCATGAGGCGGACAAGGTGCTTGGGCGGCTGACGGCGAAGGAGTTGATGAAGCCTTACACGATTCAGGGCTATCACACGCGGGGGCTGGAGGCGGTTTACCAGGTGGTGGAGCATTTTGGGCTGCACTACGGGCAGATTACTTACATTGCGAAGAGCGTGACGGGCGAGGATTTGGGGTTTTACAGGGAATTAAGCAAGACTGGGCGGCTGGATAAGGGCGGAGGGAGCAAGCCGTAGTTGCTCTGGGGCATGTGCGGGCGAGGACGCCCGCAGGACAGCCGGCCTGGAGACCGGCGCTACCCTCATATTGAGCGACTAGAGTGTGCTCATGTCGATGACGAAGCGGTACTTCACGTCCTGCTTGAGCATGCGGGTGTAGGCTTCGTTGACTTTCTGGATGGGGATGACTTCGACTTCGGAGACGATGTTGTGTTCGCCGCAGTAGTCGAGCATGGATTGGGTTTCGGGCATGCCGCCGATCATGGAGCCGGCGACGGAGACGCGGCCGCTGATGAGGGCGAAGGGCGAGATGGCGGGCGGCTCGGGCGGAAGACCGACGAGACAGAGCGTTGAATCCTGCTTGAGCAGGGGCAGATAGTCGTTGAGGTTGTGGGGGGCGGAGACGGCGTCGAGGATGAAGTCGAAGGAGCGTGTGTGGGCCTTCATCTGGGCTGGGTCGTTGGAGACGACGACTTCGTCTGCGCCGAGCTTGATGGCATCTTCGCGCTTGCGGGCGTTGGTGGTGAATTGGACAACGTGCGCGCCGAAGGAGTGGGCGAACTTGAGGGCCATGTGGCCGAGGCCGCCCAGGCCGACGATGCCGACCTTTTTTCCGGGGCCGACATTCCAGTGGCGGAGGGGCGAGTAGGTGGTAATGCCGGCGCAGAGGAGAGGCGCAACGGCGGCGAGGTCGAGATTCGCCGGCACACTGTGGGCGAAGCGCTCGTCGACGACATAATTTGAGGCGTAACCGCCCATGGTGATGGATCCGTCGACACGATCGGGAACGGCGTAGGTGAGGGTTGCTCCCTCGGTGCAGAAGTGCTCTTCGCCGCGGTTGCATGGAGCGCAGTGGCGGCAGGAGTCGACGATGACGCCGACGGCGGCGATGTCTCCGACCTTGAACTTTTCGGTTGAGTGTCCGACGGCTGAAACGCGGCCGACGATCTCGTGGCCGGGGACCATGGGATAGACGGAGTTGCCCCACTCGTTGCGGGCCATGTGGAGGTCAGAGTGGCAGACGCCGCAGTAGAGGATGTCGATGGTGACTTCAGTGGGGCCGGGGTCGCGGCGAGTGAAGGCATGGGGTGCGAGGGGGGATTCGGCGCTTTGCGCGGCATAACCTTTGGAGGATGGCATGGGATGAATCCTTTCCGAAATGGAGTTTATCGTAGTGGGCGGGGCGGCGCAGGCGTGGATTCGGCGCGACGCGGAGGAGGAACAACCGCAGATCCTTCGACTCACCACCCCCAGGCTGAAGAGTACGCCTGGGGCCCCGTTCGCTCAGGATGACAGCGCGTTTTAGGCATGACAGCGGAGGGCGCAGAGGACGCGGGGAATGCCTTGGAGGTCGGGGAGGGATTCGATTGAATGAAAGCCCGCGGCGGTGAGGAGCGTTGTGATTGCGTCGCTCTGGCCGTAGCCGATTTCGAGGGCGAGGAAGCCGTTGGGGGAAAGCGCGCGATCCGCGGCGGGGATGAGGCTTCGGTAGACGTCGAGTCCGTCTTGACCGGCGAAGAGTGCGAGAGCGGGTTCGTGGTCGCGGACTTCGACGGACAGCGAGGGGCGGTCGGTTGTGGGGACGTAGGGCGGGTTGGAGACAATGATGTCGAAGGTCTCGCCGGCGACTGAGGCGAGGAGATCGCCGTGAAGAAAGCGGATGCGGTTGGAGACTTGGTTTAGGGCGGCGTTCTGGCTCGCGAGGTCGAGGGCGTCGGGGGAAAGATCGATGGCGGTGATGGCTGCGTGGGGTAGATGGTGCGCGAGCGCAATTGCGATGCAGCCTGAGCCGGTGCCGATGTCGAGAATGCGTGGGTTTGCGAGGTGCGCGGCGCGCTTGAGGACTTCTTCGACGAGGTGCTCGGTTTCGGGACGGGGGATCAGCACGGCGGGAGTGACGCGAAAGGGGAGGCCGTAGAATTCTGTTTCGCCGGTGATGTATTGGATGGGCTCGCCGGTGAGGCGGCGCTGGATGAGCTTGCCGTAGAGATCTGCCTGATCGAGGGGCATCTCGTCGTTGAGATGGGCGATGAACCACGCTTTGTTGTGGCCGGTGAGGTGGTTGAGCAGGAGTTCGGCATCCTGCATGGCTCGGTTTGGATGTGGACCGGCACCGAGGCGCGCAGCGCCTTGCTTCGCGTGTTGATTTAGCGAATGCAAAGACAACCGCAGATCCTTCGGCTACGCTGCGCTCCGCTCAGGATGACAGGTTTTTGTGGTGCGAACATTTGACTCATGATCCTAGTAGTGGTCACGCGGCGTGGCCGGCTTCGCCTTTGAGCTGCTCGTTTTGGAAGTGGGCGATGAGTGCGTCAACAATGGGCTGCAGGCGGCCTTCCATGATGAGGTCGAGTTGGTGGAGGGTAAGGCCGATGCGGTGGTCTGTGAGGCGGTTCTGGGGGAAGTTGTAGGTGCGAATCTTTTCGGCGCGGTCGCCGGAGCCTACCTGCTGCTTGCGGGCGCTGGCCAGCTCGGCGTTTTGGCGATCCATCTCGACTTCGTAGAGGCGCGAGCGGAGAACGCGCATGCCCTTTTCGCGATTCTTGATCTGCGACTTTTCGTCCTGGCAACTGACAACGGTACCGGTGGGGATGTGGGTGATGCGCACGGCTGAGTAGGTGGTGTTGACCGACTGGCCGCCGGGGCCCGAGGAGCAGAAGGTGTCGATACGGATGTCCTTGGCCTCGATTTTGATGTCGACTTCCTCGGCCTCGGGCAGTACGGCTACGGTGACGGCGGAGGTGTGGACGCGGCCCTGGGTTTCAGTGGCGGGGACGCGCTGGACGCGGTGTACGCCAGACTCCCACTTGAGCTGGGAGTGGACGCGGTCGCCCTCGATGATGGCGATGACTTCCTTGTATCCGCCGACGCCGGACTCGGAGAGCGACATGACTTCAACTTTCCAGCGGTGCTGCTCGGCAAAGCGGGTGTACATGCGGAAGATTTCGGCGGCAAAAAGCGAGGCTTCGTCACCGCCTGTGCCGGCGCGGATTTCGAGGATGACGTTCTTTTCGTCGTTGGGGTCCTTGGGCAGCAGCAGCAGCTTGAGTTCGGCTTCAAGCTCCGGCTCTCGCGGCTCAAGCCCGGCAATCTCTTCGGCGGCCATCTCCTTCATGTCGGGGTCGGTGAGCATGGCGCGTGCTTCGGCCAGGCCTTCGCGCACCTTCTTCAGCTCGCGATACTTCTCGACGGGCTCTTCGATTTCGCGCAGGGCGCGGGAGATTTTTTGGGATTTTTCGTGGTCGTTGAGGACCTCGGGCAGCCCATACTGCGATTGCAGCTCGTTGAAGCGCTGCTCCATTTGTTCGAGGCGATCGATCATGGTGGTCTCTCCAGAATTGGGTGTTCCCGGAATTGCGGTACCAGGATTGGGTCTTCGGGGGCCCGCACAGGGGCGTTAACTTGGTCTCTTGAAATGTGGCAGGGAATGCGCGGAGAACGGCTATAGGCGGCGGGCGCCGCTAGAGGAGAGCCGGGATGGGAAAGTGAAGATCCATCGCTGTTTCTATCTTAGCGCGAATGCGGGCTCGCGAGTAGTTCCTCGACTTTGCCGCTAAGCGCGTGATCAAGGTGCTCGGCCCTGTCGTATCCATGATGGACAAGCTTCACAGACCCGTTGCGGTCGAGGAGGACTAATGTGGGGAGCGCGTCCACGCTCAGCGATTGCGCGGCGGCTCCTGAATCAAAGACGTTTGGAAGAGCCAGATGGTGTTGAGCAAGCCGTCGATTCCCCTTCTCAAGGGTCTCGCCATCCCAGCCGGTATCTACGGCAAGGAAGACGACCTGAGGGTTGTTTTGAAACCGGGTATACACCGTTTGCAGTTCGGGTAGTTCTTCAAGGCACTGAACGCACCAACTCGCCCAGAACGCGAGGATCACAACGTGCCCTCTCAGATCCTCTGAATGGAGAACGTGGTCGTCAGCCTGCAAGGTGAATGAGGCGAGGGGACGATTGGCGCCTTCAAAAGCAGCGTAAGTCGATAGCCTGGGGACAGCGAAGAACACAATCAAGCCCGCGGCAATCAGCGAGAGCGCAGACAGCCGGACGCTTGAGCCGCGGTCCGATTGCCAGCGCCTTCGCGCAACGATGCCCGTGGTGACAACCGCGAGGGTTATCAGGACCAAACCAATCTGAAGCAACAGCAGGTGGGGTCCATTGTTCATGACCAGGGCGGCAGTGCCCAGAAACCCACCCACGCTGACCCGTACCACCTGCCATCCAAGGCGGCCGACTGCCGCGCTGCCCCGCACGAACCCCGCCAGGAAGAACGCTGCCGATGTAAGGGCATAGATCGCGCGAAAGTCGAACCCGATGGCCCTTGAAGCCATGCATGTGCCGACCACCGCGACGATCGCGATTACGCCTGAGAACACGTCCAGCAAAGCTGGCCTTGCGGATCTCATGGTCATTTTGTGGTTTCCTGATGTTTTGTACGTTGGAGGGCGCCGGAAAGTTCATGCGCTTTGCGTTTCCAGGCGCTGCGGCCGGAGCAGTGGAGGACGCCGAGGTACTTTTTCCAGGGGCCGACGGAATTGCGGTACTGGTGGGCGAGGATTCGGGCGATCTGGTGGAGGTGGGTCATGTCGTGGACGGGCCAGGTGGCAAGGAGTTCGGAGAGCGTTACTGTGCCGAGGGCAGTATGACGGCCACGGAGGGCGATTTGCTCGGGCTGGAGGTCGAGGGCGCGCAGGGCGGCGAGGTTCTCAGCACGGAGGCGGGCGAAGTCGTCGAGGAGCTGGGGCAGGGATTTGCCGGTGCTCAAGCGGAATTGGGCGTCGCGGTCAAATGGATCAAAGGGGCGGGATTCGCCGTGCTCGAGGATGAGGCGCGTGCGGGGAAGCCAGTCGGTTTGCTCGCCGTGGATGAGGTGGCCGACGACGTCAAAGGCTGACCAGGTTGAGGGGCCTTCGTTGGCGTGGGTCCACTCATCGGGCAGATTGCGGAGCAGGGCATCGAGGGTGGCTGGCGTGCGGGCAAGAAGGGCGAGAGACTGATCGATTGAGAATTCCATAGGGGCCTCGGGGATTGGATGCGGGACCGGGGAAAGGGATGGAAATCTCGAAATGGATCAGCATTGCTCCCCTATTGGAGGCGCACGATGGTTGGCTTGTGGAGGAAGTGGTCGTCGCTGGCGAGGATGATGCGCGGGGGGAAGAAGAGGATGTTTGTTCCGAGGGTGAAGGCGGGGCCAGGGATGTTGGCGGGGACATCGAAGACGAGTTTGGTGGAGACGGACTGGCCGGGGGCGACATCGGCGTCGAGGCCGGGGAGCGGACCGTCAACGCTGGCAAGCGCCTGCATGCCCTCTTGGGAGGCCTCGTAAGAATTGGCCGCCTGGTCCACCATCAGCCCTTTGCGGCCGACCTCACGTTGTGCGCGGCCATTGGAGCGGCTTCTGACGCGTGCGCTGACGATGTAGAAGACGCCGTGAGCGTGGGTGATTCCGGCGGGTGACTCGATGGTGGGCGTCCGCTGGAAGCCGGTGACGGCGAAGCACATCTCGTCGAAGCAACGGTCGTCGCCAATGGCCAGCACGCGCTGGGGCGAAAGGGCGGCGATGAGGGTTCCGGCGGCCAGGTAGACAGCCCAGACCGAAAGAAGGCTGACGGCAAGCCGTTGCGCGAATCGCCAGCGGCGGAAGAGGAGCGCGCCCGCGACGATTAGCAGCGAAACGACTGTGGCGAGGACAAGGAGGAATAGCAGCAGGTCGAAGATAGTCATGGCGCTCCGCTATATATCCACAACAGATATGTCTGTTACGGATATATCAGAGAGGAGTTCCGAAGTCAAAGGAAAAAGCAGCGGAGACACGAGCAATTCAGAATGTGCATTGAGCTGCGAACCCTGGGTCTCGCTTAGTGTCTGGAGTCTGAAGTTCGTTGAAGAATGACCAAAAGCAACCGCGGGTCCTTCGACTGCGTTTGGCTCGAAAAACCAACCAAACTTCGCTCAGGATGACAGCAATGTTGTGGTGCGAACTAAGGACTCAGGACACTAGAAGCACTCGATGTGATCGCAGGCGTTCATTAGCGGGAGTTGCAGGTTTGAGTCGTGGTCGGGGTCGGAGTAGATGGTGATGGTGGCGGGCTTGAAGTCTTCGGGCTTGGCGGTCATGATGTTGGGCACAAAGGTCTGGGGGTTGCGGTCGTAGAGCGGGAACCAGGTGCTCTGAATTTCGACCATCACGGTGTGGCCGGCCTTGAAGACGTGGTCGACGTCGTGAAGCGAGTAGTGGTACTCGTGGATGGAGTCAGGGCGGAGCGGCTTAGGGTCGGAGAACGATGTGAGGTATCGGCCGCGAAAGATTTCTTCGTTGATCATGAGCTGGTAGCCGCGCATGGTTGGGTCAGGGTCGTCGTCGGGATACTGGTCGATCAATTTGACGACCATGTCGTTGTCAGAGCCGGTGGTGGCGGCAAAGATGTCCGCGATGACTTCGCCGGTGACGACCAGATCCTTCTTAAGCACGGGGAGCAGCCACACGGCGAGATCCTTGCGATCGGTGACGAAGCGCTGATCTTCAGTGAGCCAGTTGTACCACTCAGAACCCTTGCTGTAGGTGGGCTGGATGGGGCGATGGCGATAGGGAGCGGGGCTTGCCGGGTCGCTGACATACGCGGTTTTTGCGGGTGTTTTTGTTGCGGACCAGCTCAACATTCCATTGCCGATGAGATGAAGTGCGGTGGTTTGCGATTCGAGCGGAGGAAACTCAGAGTAGCGCTTCCAGGTATTTGAGCCGGTTTGGAAGCTGGCGGTGTTTTTGAGGTCGAATCCAGCGCCATTTACGCCGGGGGCATCCTTGAGATAGTGGGCGAAGAACTTTGCTTCGATCTGCTCGCGAAACTCTTTGCCGATGGGCTCGCCATATTGAATTGCGCCGAGGTGGCGGCTGGACGAAGACCACGAGCCATGACGCCACGGGCCGAGGACGAGGAAGTTCTGGTGGTTTGTGTCATGCGGCTCGAGGGTGGAGTACTCGATCTGCGGGCCGAACATGTCTTCCTGATCGTAGTAGCCGCCGACGGAGAGGGTTGGAACCGCAACGGTGTCGAGGTGATGCTCGACGCCTCGCGAGGCCCAGTAGCTGTCGTAGGCGGGATGCTCGAGGAAGAGCTTCCAAGTGGGCAGGAGTTTGGAGCCTGATCGCTTGACGTCTTCAGCGAACGATCCGCGCTCAAGGAAGTAGTCAAACCCGTCAAGCGGCTTGCCGTCTTTGTCCTTGCCGTAGTCGACCTCGGTGCTCTCTTTGCTGGACTCGAGCTCGTAGACGTAGTCGTAGCCGTAGCTCTGGCGGAATGCGCCGTTGTGGAAGAAGTCGTCGCCCATCCATACGTCGATCATGGGAGCCTGGGGTGAGATGGCCTTCACGGCGGGATGGGGATCGATGCCAGCGGCCATGGCGAGGAAGCCGGGGTAGCTGGTGCCGATGAATCCGACGCGGCCATTGTTGCCGGAGACGTTGGCCAGCAGCCAGGCGACTGTGTCGTAGGCGTCGGTGCTTTCATCGACGACGTTGGGGTCTTTGTGGTCTGGCGAGTGATTCAATAGGGGCCGGCTCATGACGAATTCGCCTTCGCTCTTATAGCGACCGCGGATGTCTTCGCCGACGTAGATGTAGCCGTCTCGGGCAAGCTCGGGACGCTGCGCGGAGAAGGAGCCGCGGCTGGTCCCGTCGACTCCGTATGGGGTGCGCTGGATGAGGAAGGGAAGCGGGGCGGCGATGTCTGCGGGCTTGAGGATGACAGCGTGGAGTTTGACGCCGTCGCGCATGGGGATCATGACCTCAGTGCGCTGGTAGTCGTGAAAGAGGTGGTGGACCGGTGTGCCTGTTTTCTTGAAGGGCTCATCGGGGGTGTCGGTCCAGGCAACGCTGAGGCCGTGGCCCGAGGCGTCGAGAGTAAAGCGGAGGTTGAATTTGTCGGTGTCGGTTGAAAACTCGGTGGGTGACACCGGCTTCATTTCGGTAGGCACGCGGCGATCCGACTCGACCATGAGCTTGCCATCGACGACGTAGAAGCTGAGCGGGGTGTCAGGCTCGATCGGGTTGGTGTACTCGCCGGTGAGCGCATCAAGCTGCGCGGCGGTGGGGGCGGGCGGCTTGTCATCCGAGCGCGCTGCGACGGCGAAGATGAGTGTTGCAGGAATGAGGACGAGACAGAGAGCGGCAATCCGCGCGCGTCGGGGAATCAAGGCCGGGACCTCCAGGGAAAAATCCTACTGAAGGATTCTACCGAAACGATCTCAATGCGCGTGGCCGTGATGATGGCCATGGCTTGAATGGGAGGCCATCTCCGCGACGGGGACGACGCATCCGTGGGTCTCTTCGCAGCCGATGTGCTCGAACTGGATGGTGGTGTGGCTGATGTGGAAGTGCTGTTTGAGCACGTGGTTGAGATTGACGAGGATGCAGTTGCTCTCAGAGGGAGGAATGTCGGCGATGGTGACATGGCAGGCGAGGGCGCGCGACTGGGAGCCGAGGCTCCAGACGTGGAGATCGTGCACGTTGAGCACGCCATCAATATCTTCCATGCCTGAACGGATTTCACTGAGGGAGATGCCCTGCGGGGTGCCTTCCAATAGGATGTTGAGCGTTTCGCGAACGATGCCGATGGAAGACCAGAGGATAAGGGCGGCAATCAGGAGCGAGAGGACGGGATCGATCCAGTTCTGCCCGGTGTAGAGGATGCCTGCGCCGCCGGCGATGACAGCGGCGGTGGAAAGCGTGTCTCCGGCCATGTGGAGGAAGGCGGAGCGCATGTTTACGTCGCGGGCCACGCCCCAAAGCAGAGCGGCGATTACGCCGTTCATGAGCACGCCGGCCGCGGCAACGATCATCATGATGCGCGGCTGGACGGCTACCGGCGCGCTGAGGCGATGGATGGCTTCAAAGCCGATCCACAACGAGATGGCAATCAGAGTGGCGGCGTTGATGAAGGCGGCCAGAACGCCAGCGCGCTGATAGCCGAAGGTGCGGGTGGAGTCGGCGGGGCGGGTTTGAAAGTAGACCGCGGCAAAGCTGAGCAGAAGCGCCAGAAAATCAGAGGCGTTGTGGCCGGCCTCGGAGAGTAGGGCGAGGGAGTGGGCGCGCAGGCCCGCAATGAAAGTGACCGCTACATAAGCCAGGGTGGCAAAGAGCGAAAAGAGAAGAACGGATTGTGTGCGGCTGGCGCCAGGGGATGCAGGCGCCGCATGGACATGCATGGGATTAGTATACCGGGGGTGGGTATGCGGGGCCAATGGCATTGGCTGAACGATAGCCTCAGATTTGACTGGATCAATCTTCGCCGCGGCCGGGGCGAAGGTGGGTTACATCGAGGGGGTCGGGGTCTTCAAAGACCGGCAGGACAGGCAAGCCGAGGCGAAGGCCAGACCAAGTTTCGGCGACGACAATGCTGTTCTGCGGATTGCCGGGCTGGTAACGCACGGTGCAGGGAAAACCGGCGCGGACCTGGGCGGGATCGAGAATTTCGCGAAGCTGGGTAATGTCCTGGGAGCACTCGTAATCCACGCCACCGATGCGGTAGTGATAGAGGAGCATGGTGAGGGTCCGAGGCGGATCCTTTTTCTTATGTCCGGGCATCTCAACGTCGCAGATGTCCAGGAGCATGCCATCGACCAGGCGGCCCGACTGGGACAGAAACTGACAGCGCGCGCGCTCCAACTGCTCTTCGGAAGGCCTCTTTCGCAGCACCATCCACAACGCCAGACCTGTGAGGGCGGCGAGAGCAGCCACTCCGGACACGGTTTCCCATGTGTTGGCGTTCAAGTGTGTCATTTGCGGGAGGACTCCGGATTGAGCATGGGGGTAGAAGCCAGATACGGGTTCAAACTTAAGGATAGCGTACGTACAGTGAGTCGGGAGCGTGGGCGAGGTTCGGCGAGAGTCCGATATGGGTAACCGGGAATTTGGTGCCCATCGCATGGAACGGTTGAGTCCTATCGTCCATGCGATGATTGAGGTGAGTCAATCGAAGCGGTGTCCGGCCCTGGCAGGCCGGTTTTCTCTTTGCGACGGTGCAAATGCCAGATTTCCCGCCCGGTATAGACTTGGGAAACCCGTGACGGCGGCATGTGTTGCCGATTCGCTCGGGCCATTCAAATCACCCGGGATGGGAAAGGCCCAAGTAGCTGGCGCGATAAGTGCAGGATCCGGCTTGAACCAGTTGGAGGATCATGTCGAGCAGTGACTGTTCAAAGCGTATTTACCGGAACGTCGGCAATCAGGAATTGCTTAAACTGGTGAGTCGTTTGCCTCCGGGGCGGGCCCTTGATTGCGGATGCGGGGCTGGCGATAACGCTCGTGGATTGTCGTCAATTGGATGGGACGTTGTGGGCATCACAATTAGTTCACGCGAACAGGAAGAAGCATCCCAGTTTTGCACGCAGGTTTACTTGCAAGATCTAGAGTATGGTCTCCCTCCAGATGTGCGCGGCGAATTCGATCTGGTTGTTTTTTCACACGTGCTCGAGCACATTCGAAATCCCAGCAAGATTCTTCAAGACGCGGGCACGGTACTAGCGAAAGGTGGTCGAGTAGCGGGCGCACTTCCAAATGTTTTGTACTGGAAGATCCGTTTACAGTTTGCGCTGGGGCGATTTGAGTATGAAGAGAGCGGACTCATGGACAGTACTCATGTGCACTTCTATACGTTCGAATCGGGAAAGCGGCTTTTGGAATTGAGCGGTTTTCAGTTGATTGAATCAGCGGTCGAGGGGTGGTTTCCCTCGTGGGGCCTGAGGCGCCTGATGCCTGACGCAGCTCACTCAATGGATCGCCTTGCTTGCAGGTTATTGCCGGGATGCTTTGGCTATCAGTTGCTTTACGTCGCTGAGCTGCCATAGGCCCTTCGATGATCGGAAACCCTGGGGAAAGTGGCAGTTCGACAAGATGCCGAAAACCTACGCAGATGAGGAACTGAATTTGAAGCGGGAAACTGCTGTGCCCGGAGCTGGGATTTCAACGCGCAAAGGAAGGCCGGTTCGCGTTCTTTATGCGCTTGGGCCGGGAGACGTGGTTCAGTTCTATCGCGACTTGAATGCCGGACACGCGCCCGGGTTTCAGATGAGCATGGCGTTTTCAAAGCAGTTTCTGGACTGGTGCGACGAGGCGGGACACGACGAGGTTGGGCCAGAGCGGGGCGGCGTGGTTGTGCACGGGATCTCATCGCATCCGAGGGCCGATCGAATACAGGCAGGTGCGCATTGGGTAGAGAACCGGCCGAAGGGGCAGATCGGAAGCGGGCGGGGATGGCGCTATTATCTGGCGTCGATCTGGTATGGGCTACGCGTGGTGCGTTGGGCGTTGGCCGAGCGCGCCGATGTGGTGATTGCGGACTCGGGGACGACGGAGTGGATTGTGCTGGGGCTGCTAAGTCTGTTCGGCATTCCGGTGATTGCCGTGCTGCACAACTCGCTTTGGCCGATGGGACATCGACCCAGGCGCGGGATGGCCGGAGTGCTGCGCAGGATGGATGGGTTGTTCTTTCGGCACTTTGCGGCGGCTGCTGTGGGTGTTTCTCCGGAGTGCGTGCGGCAGGTGAGGGAGATTGCGGGCAGGCCGCGGGGCCCGGTGCTGGAATGCAGGGCGCAGTTCAGGACTGGGTTTCTTGAACGAGTGGCGCCGGTGGGTTCTGGGCGGGAACCGTTTCAGGTCTTGTTTCTGGGACGGTACGAAAACATCAAAGGCATTTGGCTGATTGTCGATCTTGCGCGGGAGCTTGAGGCCGAACATCCGGGGGCGTTTCGGTGGCGGATGGTGGGATCGGGGTCGGAATTTGAGGCGTTGCGTGCAGGAGTTGCCGGAAGCGGGATGGAGCGAGTAGTGCGTGTGGAAGGCAGCTTGCCCAGCGAAGAGGCTGCGCTGGAAACGATGGGCTGGGCGGACGCGATGATCGTGCCGACGATGCCGGATTTCTGCGAAGGGCTGGCGATGACGGCGGCTGAATGTGTGCTGGCGGGAAGGCCGGTGGTGGTGAGCGATGTGGTGCCTGCGTGGGAGGTGCTGGATGGCGCAGCACTGAAGGCCGAGGCTGCGAACGTGGCGAGCTTTGCGGAGGCGATGAAGCGGCTGGCGTTTGAGCCGGGGTGCTATGAGGCATGCCAGAGGGCAACCGTTCAAGTGCAAGGCCAGTTTTACGATCGCAGCCAGGGGCTGGGGAATGTGCTGGGGGGGGCGGTGATGGGGGTGGTGAAGCGCTGATCCACCCGAAAATAGTGCGATGGCCGCCCACCCATTTCGCCAAGAACGCGAAATGGATGGGGTCCCCCGTGAACTGGTGGTGCCGAGCGCTATTTTTCTTGCGCCGCCCCGACGGGGCTCCCGAGTTTTTATGTGGCCAGCTTCCCAGCGTTAAAACGCTGGGCTAACGAACTCCGCGCCTACGGCGCCGGCAATCGGACGCGCCGAAGTCAGCGAATTCTCTCGACGAGATTGGGCCGGTTGAGTGAACAAAGCGGCACAATGAGTCGTCTTGAATGACCTATACTTAGGGCTGCGTCTTGAGCGGGTTTTGGCCTGTAAGAGCGCGGTTCTGGAGGGTTTTCTGTTGGCTTTGGATGAGAGAAACGCGGCGGCTCAACGGCGTATTCGTTCGACCACGGTTATTTGTGTGCGCCGCAACGGCGAGGTTGTGATGGCCGCCGACGGGCAGGTTACGCTGGGCGATCACGTGCTGAAACATTCGGCAAAAAAGATTCGCCGCCTCTACCAGGACAGGATTCTCGCCGGGTTTGCGGGATCGACGGCTGATGCATTCAACCTATTCACGCGGTTTGAAGCAAAGCTCGAGCAGTATGCCGGCAACCTGAACCGCGCCGCAGTGGAGTTGGCCAAGGACTGGCGGACAGACAAGATGCTGCGCAACTTGGAGGCGCTGCTGCTGGTGGCCGACAAGGGGCAGACATTTCTTATCTCCGGGTCGGGCGACGTGATCGATCCCGACGAGAACCTGGCCGCGATCGGCTCGGGCGGCAGCTACGCGACGGCCGCGGCGCGGGCGCTGATGGAGAACACAGAGATGGGCGCGCGCGAGATTGCCGAGAAGGCCATGAAGATCGCCGCGGACATTTGCATCTATACAAATGACCACATCCTTGTGGAGGAGTTGAAGTAGGGCGCTCTTCAAAATTTCGGGCAAGGTTGGGAGATTAATGGTCCGTGGCAGGAGTAGATGCGGCGAAAAACATCCCTCAGGGACTAAAGCCCCGCTAATTTTGCCGCATTTGCGGCACGACTGAAGTCGTGCCCTTTCAAAACCGGACTTTCGCCGCGGACTGATTGTCGAAGGCAGGACAGGGCAGGACAGGGCAGGGCAGGGCAGGACAGGCGCATGGCAGGATTTTCGGGGACACCGCTGTTGAAGAAGCTTGGGATCAAAGACGGAGATCGTGTGCTGGTGAAGAATGCTCCGGCTGAAGTGCCTGAGGAATTGGCGGATTTTCCCAAGGTGCGAGTCGCGAAGGACCTGGACGTGGCGTTGCTTTATGCGACATCGACCCACCAGCTTAATGCGGGATTTGCGGCGTTGTCGACGGCAGTTAAGCCGGATGGAATGATCTGGGCAGCGTGGCCAAAGAAAGCTTCGGGCATCGAGACGGATTTGACCGAGAATGGAATCCGCGACACTGCGCTGAAGACGCCGTTTGTAGATGTGAAGGTTTGCGCCATCGACGAGACGTGGTCGGGGTTGAAGCTTGTGGTCAGGAAAGAACTGCGGGCAACGTTCGCGTCGGCCCGCGCGTCGGCACGATAATAGGAGTCACGGGTGGGCACAAATCCCGCAGGGGCTAAAGCCCGAGTATCTCTTTGATGCATCATCGGCACGACTAAAGTCGTGCCCTGTTACAAAGCCAGAACCGAACGGCACGACTAAAGTCGTGCCCTGATGCAAAGCCAGAGACGCCAGATCAGAATATGGCGTGGCCTGATACAAAGCCAGAAGCGCCAGATGAGAATATGGCGTGGCCTGATGCAAAGCCAGAGACGCCAATCTTAGAAATGGCGTTTGCTGAGAAGATTTTGGAGTATTCGGAAACAAGAATGGCTATCTACCTACCCGCATCCGCCGAAGAACAAGACGTCTCGCTCGACGAGCTAACGCCGCGCGAGATCGTGACCGAGCTCGATAAACACGTTGTGGGCCAGAAGGCAGCCAAGCGCGCAGTCGCAATCGCATTACGCAATCGGCAGCGCCGGCAGAAGTTGCCGCCCGATATTGCCGACGACATCATGCCGAAGAACATCATCATGATTGGGCCGACGGGCGTGGGCAAGACAGAGATCGCGCGACGGCTGGCCAAGCTGACCAACTCGCCGTTCCTCAAGGTGGAGGCGTCGAAGTTCACCGAGGTGGGCTACGTGGGCCGCGATGTTGAGTCGATGATTCGCGACCTGGTGGAGATCGCGATCGACATGGTGCGCGAAGAGCGGCTGGAAGAGGTAGAGGACCGCGCTGAGATGAACGCGGAGGAGCGGCTGCTGGATGTGCTGCTGCCACCGCCTCCGCCGACGCCGCCAGCGCAGGAAGGCCAGCTTACGCTGCCCGGCACGGAGAGCTATCAGCGGTCGCGTGAGAAGCTGCGCCAGCAGTTCCGCGAGGGGAAGCTCGACGAGCGGCAGGTGGAACTGGACGTGCGCGAGCGCGGGAACCCGCAGTTTGGCATCATCAGCAATCAGAATCTTGAAGACATGGAGATGAACCTGAAAGACATGCTGCCCAACCTTTTTGGCGGCGGATCAAAGAAGCGGAAGATGAAGGTGGGCGACGCGTTTGACTACCTGGTGCAGGAAGAGGAAGGCCGCCTGATCGACATGGATTCGGTGAATCGGGCCGCAACGGAGCGCGTGGAGACGAGCGGGATCATTTTTCTGGACGAGATTGACAAGATTGCCGGGCGCGAGGGCTCGCATGGGCCAGACGTTTCGCGGGAAGGCGTGCAGCGGGATATTTTGCCGATTGTGGAAGGCACCACTGTGAACACGCGCTACGGGATGGTGCGGACCGATCATATTTTGTTCATTGCCGCGGGCGCGTTTCATGTTTCGAAGCCGAGCGACCTGATTCCCGAGTTGCAGGGGCGGTTTCCGATTCGCGTGGAGTTGCAGTCGCTGACGGTTGATGACTTCCTGCGGATTCTGACTGAGCCCAAGGCATCGCTGACCAAGCAGTACTCGGCGCTGCTGGAGACGGAGGGCGTGCGGCTGGAGTTTGCGCCTGAGGCATTGCGCGAGATGGCGGAGTTCGCGTTCAAGGTGAACGAGAATACCGAGAACATTGGCGCTCGCCGGCTGCACACGATCATGGAGCGTGTGCTTGAGGACGTGAGCTTCCTGGCTCCCGATGTGGCTCGCCGCGCGCCGAACGATGAGGCTGCCACTGCGTTGAATGAGGTGATCAAGGCCGAGTCGTCCACACCGCTGCCCTATGAGGAACGCATGACCGCGTCGGGGCCGGAAAAGGTGTTTCTGATCGACGCCGAGTATGTGAAACAGATGGTGGCTTCGGTGGTGAAGGACCAGGATTTGAGCCGGTACATTTTGTAGGCGGGACGGACAGATGTGTTGAGACAAAAGAGCGGACGCCGAAAGCGCCCGCTCTTTTGGTGGTGCGCCAGGCATGGCGCGTAGCGCGTAAGCGCGAGCGAATTGGCTGTGGTGGCCATTTCGTAGACTTGGCGGTGCAAGTCCGCTGCAGGCCCTGATGGTGGGAACTGCTAGCCGAACAGCAAG